>ENA-ORTU01000121-ORTU01000121.1-human-gut-metagenome-genome-assembly--contig:-NODE-121-length-109113-cov-18.544068_pt1 | contig 109113 bp, 97 predicted proteins | sample MGYA00241910_ERZ509184 | MGnify/ENA primary metagenome ERZ509184 (study PRJEB26280, sample SAMEA2338847) | human gut metagenome | biome: human gut; feature: human-associated habitat; material... | reverse complement strand
TCCGTCCTAATCGCCAGAATGAACGGAAAGTGAAAGCCAAATCACCGGTATCTTTCAACTATCGATATGATTAACACCTAATATTATATATTTTTTAAAATGTAGTAGCAATACTACAATTTTCGTCGTGCTTTCAAATAAAAACACCATCCAGACAATAGTATCTGGATGGTTCGTCATTTCTTAACTTAATGACATTGAGCTGCCGGGTCCTTTTTTTATACATATGTAGCGTTTGTCTGCTTTTTTTTTACGCTTTTCTAGCGTATAATACCAATATGCATAAAATTTTGAAATATTGTAAATCAAAACCTATCTATATTATCTTAGCTGTATTACTCCAATTTTTAACATTGTTCTTTTTGGTGAGCTATTTTAGTCAAAGATTCTTTATTGTTTACTATATCTTGATCATATTTAGTCTATGCGTTTGTATGCATATCATCAATCGTGATTCGGATTCCAGTTCTAAATTATTATGGGTTTTATTGATTATGTCTTTTCCAATCTTTGGTGGCATTGTTTATTTATTACTTGGAAATCGTAAGATTCCAAAGGCTTTAATGATCAAAGATAGACAGGCATATTCAGACTATAAAAAGTATGCTCTTCAAAACATTGAAATTTTAAGTGATCTTCATGAAGATGACTATGTCTTAGATAAAATGACATCCATGGCATGGACAAATGGATATTTTCCTGTTTATGACAATTGTTTGTTAACTTATTTTCCTTCTGGTGAAGAACAATATCAGGCTTTTATTCAAGAATTAATTAAAGCCGAAGATTTTATCTTTATGGAATTCTTTATTATCAATAAAGGAGTTATGTGGAATACCATTCTACAGATCTTAATGGATAAAGCCGCTATGGGCGTAGATGTTCGTGTTATTTATGATGATATGGGATCTTTGACCTATTTACCTAGAGATTATGCGAAAATGTTGAATGCGCGTGGCATTCAAACACATGCCTTTAATCCATTACGACCTCAACTGGCCATGGCAATGAACAATCGAGATCATAGGAAGATTCTAGTCATTGATGGTAAGGTGGCCTTTACAGGAGGTTGCAACATTTCCGATGAATATATCAACACGAAAAAACGTTTTGGACATTGGAAAGATATGGGTTGTATGATCAAAGGAGCTGGTGTTGAAATGTTTACCATTTCCTTCTTACAGATTTGGAACTATCAAGCCAGTGAATATACATCGTATTCGCGTTTTATTCAAAATCGTGAAGTCTTTTCATCATTAAAGAATCCTGGATATATCATTCCATTTTCGGATTCTCCAACGGATGAAAATAACACAAGTTTAAATATGCATTTGAATATGCTTGGCTGTGCCAAAGACTATTGTTGGATCACAACGCCCTATTTAATTTTGGATGCAGAAATGATTTCATCTCTAAAACTCGCTGTATCCAATGGTGTAGATGTACGAATTGTTGTTCCTGGAATTCCGGATAAAAAGATGGTGTATGAAGTCACAAAAGCCAACTTTGATACATTGATCAAAGCAGGTGTTAAAATTTACGAATATACACCTGGATTTATTCATGGCAAAGTTTGTATCGTTGATGATTCGAGTGCTTTAGTAGGCACAGTGAATATGGATTTTAGATCGTATTATCAACATTATGAATGTGGTGTATGGATGCATGAAACTACTTGTTTAACAGATATAAAAAATGACTTTGAAGAGATATTCAAAGTCTCACATGAAGTTTCATTAGAGGAATGTGTAAACACAAATCCAGCTGTGAAAGTATATCGAAATATATTAAAGGTATTTAGTCCTATCATGTAGGAATAAATACCTTTTTTTCTATTTATGAATCATTTTTTCGGGTTGCACATACAAATCGAATTCTTCACTCGTCAAATAACTCAAATCTAAAATGGCTTCTTTTAAAGTTAAGTTATTTTTGAAGGCATGTTGGCTTGCATGTCCTGCTTTTTCATAGCCAATCACTGGATTTAAACAAGTGACTAACATTAATGAGTTATGTAAGTTTTTATCCATAGTTTCTTTATTGGCCTTTAAACCATCTAAACAATGGATGGTGAATGAGTGAATCGCATCACTTAATAATTGAATGCTCTGATCCATATTGTAGGCAATCAATGGCATAAAGACATTTAATTCAAAGTTTCCTTGGCTTGCCCCAATACCAATCGCCGTATCATTTCCCATGACCTGTACGGCAACCATAGTTAAGGCTTCACATTGAGTTGGATTGACTTTACCTGGCATAATACTAGATCCTGGCTCATTGCTTGGAATATCAATTTCATGAATGCCACTTCTTGGGCCACTGGCAAGCCATCTTATGTCATTCGCAATCTTCATACAGTTAGAGGCAAGACCTTTTAAAGCCCCACTTGTATATACCATGGCATCCTTACTTGTTAGAGCATGGAATTTGTTTGAATCTGGTACAAAAGGAAGATGTGTCTTTTCAGAAATGATCTTTGTGACGACTTCATCAAAACCTTCTGGACAGTTGATTCCTGTACCTACAGCGGTTGCACCACAAGCTAGTTCATACACATATTTTAAGCTATCGATAATTTGAGCTTTACTATGCTCAATCATAGAACGGTATCCACTTAATTCTTGTGAGAAATATAATGGAGTGGCATCTTGAAGATGAGTCCTACCAATTTTAATAATGCCTTCGTTTTCTTCTTCTAGTTTTTTGATTTGATGAATCATTAAATCCAATTGTGGAAGTAGCTCAGCATTGATTTTTTGTGCGACCATGATATGTAACGCAGCCGGGAACGTATCATTTGAACTTTGGGATGCGTTAACCGTATCGTTTGGATGGAGAATGTTTTCCTCTGCGTATTCATTTCCTAACATGGAAATGACTTCATTGGCATTCATGTTGGTTTGTGTTCCAGAACCTGTTTGCCAGACATGTAAAGGGAACTGGTCTAAATAGTGTCCGTTTTCGATTCTTTGACAGATTTCGACAATGGCTTCACATTGTTTTTCAGTAATTTTATTGAAATGAAGGTTGGCCTTGGCACATGCTTCTTTCAATATCGCAAAACTATGAATCAAAGAGGCAGGCATTAATTCCTGTCCAATCTTAAAATTCTCTAAACTTCTTTGGGTTTGGGATTTCCAATATTTGTCAGCCTCGACTTTGATTTGTCCTAAGCAATCTTCTTCTATACGATATGTACTCATTTTGTTCACCTCTATGAAGTAGTTTAACATTTTTTTAAAAAATTGTCTGTATACATGTTACAATAGATACGTAAAATAAAAGGAAATGAGGAATACTACATATGCGAATGAAGGAGCCATATGAAGCTTATTTAGATGATTACAATTGTTTGGATGTTTATATGTCCAAAAATTTTTTTGGTGGGAAAAGTCGTATTTTCCATATGAAAGATACAAAGGATCGTATTATTCCGTTGACGATTCAGTCTCAAAGTGATCTATACAATGGATATACGCATTATTCATTGTCTTTAAACGGGAATTTGCAAATGGGTCAAGAATACACTGTGTATGATGAACATTGTAAAACTTGTGTTGCCAAATACTCTCATATTGTTAAAACAGAGCGTTTTGTGAAAGAGTACATGTATGAAAAAGAGGATCTAGGAGTTACATATACACCGGAAAAGACAACCTTTAAAGTATGGGCACCCACCGCATTAGCTGTGAATGTAGGCTATGTTTTAAATGGCAAGAAAATCGTTGAATCGATGGCTCGACAGGATAAAGGGGTTTTCTCGCTTACTGTCTATAAAGATTTAAATGGAGTTCACTATTCTTACTTAGTACGTGTGAATGGAGAATATAAAGGGGTAACAGATCCTTATACTTGTTTTAGTGGTCCGAATGGCCAATACAGTGTGATTGTAGATCCTAAGAGTTTAAAACTTCCAAAAAAAGTCAAGTTGAAGCCAATGGATAGTGAATGCGATGCGATTATATATGAGGCAAGTATTCGTGATATGACAAGTCAAACTGGAATTGGTGTGAGTCATCCAAAAAAATTTGTGGGATTTACGGAAGAAAATGAAATCACAAAAGCACACAATACGGGTTTTAGTTATTTAAAATCATTAGGTGTGACACACGTACAATTGATGCCTGTATTTGACTTTGGCAGTGTGGATGAAGTGTATCCAAATATTTTCTATAACTGGGGCTATGATCCTGTACAATATCGTTGTTTGGAAGGGGCCTATTCACTAGATCCAAAGAATGCGAAGTTACGTATCGAGGAGTTTGCGAATTTGGTGCATGATTGTCACAAGGCAGGCATTCGAGTGAATTTGGATTTAGTGTTTAATCATGTGTATGTCAAAGAAAATTTTGCGTTAGAAAATATGGTGCCCGATTATTATTTCTTAATGAATCGTGAAGGTGAATTTTCGAATGGAAGTTTCTGTGGCAATGATATTGATACACAGCCATATATGGCACGTAAATATTTTTTAGAAACTTGTAAGAAGATCATTGAGTTATTTGATGTGGATGGTTTCCGTTTTGATCTAATGGGAATTCTAGATTATAACTTAATGAATGAAATTAGTGAAGAATGTAAAAAATTGAAACCGGATTTTATGATTTATGGGGAAGGCTGGAATATGCCAAGCTTTGTGGCGGAAGAGATTCGTGCTTCGCAACTGAATCAAGCTAAGATGCCACATGTTGGTCATTTCTCGGATCGTTTCCGTGAAGTGGTTCGTGGATCGAATGATGAGCTTTCACGAAAAGGCTTTGCGTCAGGACAAGCCGATTTATTCTATCAAGTAAAATGTGTAATGGCCGCAAGCTGTATGGACCATGTGTTTGATAGTCCAGCGAAAGTCATTAACTATGTAGAGTGTCATGATAATCATACGTTATGGGATAAAAACAGAGTATGTTGTCATGGGGAGAGTCGTGATTTAAGAGAAAAACGACAGATCATGGCCAATGCGATGGTATTACTTGCACAAGGGGTTCCATTTATTCATTGTGGTCAAGAGTTTGGTCGCACTAAACAAGGTTTAGGGAATACATACAATCGTTCGGATAACTACAATCGTGTTGATTATCAAAGAAGGGATCATCATATTGAAATTGTAGAGCGTACAAAGGAATTGATTCAGCTTCGTAAAGAACATCCTTGTTTTAGATTGAGCACGGTTGAAGACATCGAAAAAGGTGTTCAATTTGATTCGATCTATGATCAAGTCTTAGTCTATTCTTGTCAAAAAGGGGATGATCATTGTGTGGCTTTCTTTAATCCAACTAACATTCCTTATGATTATCATTTGGAACAAGAAGCTAGAGTCTTGTTTGATGATGGAAATAGCAATGCGCTAGAAACGCAGGATATTCATATTGCATCATTTAGTGTCGTCGTTTGTCAATTTGGCTTGACGGCGTAGAACTCAAAACATATAATATAGGTTAAATTGAGAAGGAGATAAACAATGGCAAAATTTTTTGAAGAACCATCTAGAACGTTCAGTGAGTATTTATTGATTCCTGGTTACACAGGTCCGGATTGTACACCGGATAAGGTGAGTTTGAAAACGCCTTTAGTAAAATTCAAAAAAGGTGAAGAACCTGCACTATCTTTAAATATTCCAATGGTAAGTGCTGTAATGCAGGCTGTTAGCGGTGAAGAAATGGCTTGTGCACTTGCACGTGAGGGTGGAGTAAGTTTTATTTACGGTAGTCAAACAATTGAGTCTCAAGCCGCTATGGTTCGTAAAGTAAAATCGACTAAGGCTGGATTTGTTGGCAGCGATTCAAATATTAGCCCTGAAGCAACATTAGAGGATGTAATTGCTCTTCGTACTAAGACAGGACACTCAACAATGGCTGTTACTGACAATGGTCAAGCAGATGGTAAATTAGTAGGTATCGTAACAAGTCGTGATTATCGCGAAAGTCGTATGGATCATTCGATCTTGGTTAAGGAATTTATGACACCATTTGAAAAATTGATCGTCGGAGATGAAGATATTACATTGTCTGAGGCAAACGATTTAATATGGGAACACAAATTAAATCAGTTGCCTATCGTTGATAAAGAACAACACTTAAAGGCATTCGTGTTCAGAAAAGACTATGAATCACACAAAGATAATCCAAATGAATTATTGGATGATAAAAAGCGCTACATTGTAGGTGCTGGTATCAATACACGTGACTATGCGACTCGTGTACCTGCTTTAGTAGAAGCTGGTGTAGATGTTTTATGTATTGATTCAAGTGAAGGATATTCTGCATGGCAAGCTGAAACAATTAAATGGATCCGTGAACACTATGGTGACAGCGTAAAAGTTGGAGCTGGTAACGTTGTAGATGGAGATGGTTTCCGTTTCTTAGCGGATGCAGGAGCTGACTTTATTAAGATTGGAATCGGTGGAGGTTCTATCTGTATCACTCGTGAACAAAAAGGTATTGGTCGTGGACAAGCTACAGCTACAATTGATGTTGCGAAAGCTCGTGATGAATACTTTGAAGAAACTGGAATCTATGTTCCAATTTGTTCAGATGGTGGTATTGTACATGATTACCACATCACATTAGCATTGGCATTTGGTGCTGACTTCGTTATGTTGGGTCGTTACTTTGCTCGTTTCAAAGAAGCTCCAAATAAGATTGTAAGTGTAAATGGAAATTACATGAAGGAGTACTGGGGTGAAGGTAGTGCTCGTGCTCGTAACTGGCAAAGATATGATGTTGGTGGAGACAAGAAAATGTCTTTCGTAGAAGGTGTTGATTCGTATGTTCCTTATGCAGGTAGCTTAAGAGACAATGTAGGTCTATCTTTATCTAAGATTCGTCATACAATGTGTAACTGTGGATGCTTAACAATACCTGAACTTCAAAAAGATGCGAAGGTTACATTAGTATCAAGTACAAGTATTGTCGAAGGTGGAGCTCACGACGTTGTAGTTCGTGATGAACATTTCGACGCAAAACCACAATAATCTCAAAAGGACTTCGGTCCTTTTTTTCTTTATCAAAATACCTTATAATACTTGTATGGAAAAACAAAATGATTTATTGATGGATTCAAGTATCCTCTATCGAAGTACACAGAAATATTATGATAAGATGCTGCAAGATTTGAATTTGAGTTATGCCCAGCTTCCAATCTTGATTGAAATCTATGAGAATGAAGGTATTTCCCTCCAACAAATCGTACAGGTTGGTGGATATGACAAGGGTACAGTCACAAAAAATGTTCAAAAATTGAATACGTTGGGTTATGTTTCCATCTTAACAAGTGCCAAAGATAAGCGTGTTAAAGAATTATATACGACGGCACTCACCAAAAAACATATATCTGAAATCTATGGGATTCGTAGAGACTGGTGGCATCACATTACACAAGATCTAACGGCAGAGCAGATTGAAGTTTTTTCTACGTTTTATCAGACTTTATCCAATCATGCCAGAAGCTATGCAGATTTGGAGCAGACCAATCTGCAGTTTTATAAATTAAAAAAATTATCTTTATCGGATTATGATTCACATTTGAGTTGTTCTTTATATACAGGGGGATGTAATTTAAAGTGTCCGTATTGTCATTCAAGAGATTTGGTGTATTTAAAAGAAAACATGTATCCGATCGTTACGGAAAAAATCAATGAATATTTAGAGAGTCATCGCAAAGATTTAGATGGCATTTATATATCGGGAGGAGAGCCTTTGATGCATGAGGGGGTTGTTTCCTTTCTACAGTATGCCAAGACTTTAAACTATAAAATTAAGATTCATACGAATGGTATGTTCTATGAACGTTTAAAAACAATCCTTGCACAAAAATTGGTAGATCATGTCAGTCTAGATATCAAAAATGCGCCGAGTGCCTATGCGAAAACGTGTGGGGTTGAGGATATGGATCTAAAGGATATTGAGAAGTCTTTAGATTTGTTGAAGCAATCGGCTGTACCATATGACATTTGTGTAACTTTGGTAGATGAATTGCATAATCAAGCAACGATAGAAGAATTAGGACAATGGATCCAAGGCGTGGATACAGTGATTTTACAGCCTTTTGAAGATAGTGAAACGACCATTGATCATTCGTTGCATCGTCCTAGTTTTGAAGTTGTTTTTAAATATAAAAAGATATTCGAAAAGTATGTTAAACATGTAAAGATAAGGGGGGATCAAGCATGATCGAAGTCGAAAAAAGAGATGGGTCCATAGTTGGTTTTGATTCGTCAAAAATCTTTTCGGCCATATCCAAAGCGTTTGATTCTTTACATATGGAAAAAGACGATGCGATTATCAACTTACTGGTGCTTAGAGCTACGGCTGATTTTCAAACGAAGATCAAAGACAATCGCATTAGTGTAGAAATGATTCAGGATAGTGTTGAAAAAACGTTGTCAGAATCTGGCTATTATCCGGTCGCAAAGACATATATTTTATATCGTAAACAAAGAGAAAATGTACGTAAGATTCAATCGACGGCCAATGAATATATTCATTTAGTCAATTCGTATTTACACGATAATATTTCTTTGGAAGATGAAACCTCCATGGCAACGTATTCTGTGGGTGGTTTGATCTTATCCAATTCAGGTATGATCACTTCGAATTATTGGTTGAGTGAAGTGTATGATGCCCAAATTACCAACGTACATAAAAATGGGGATCTATATATTCATAATATCAATATGTTGACGGGATGCAGTGCAGGCTGGTCTTTAGAAAATCTAATTTTAAAAGGACTTCCTTCTGTGAATAAGATGATTTCATCCCTTCCTGCCAAGCATTTATCGACGTTATGTAACCAGATGGTCAACTTTCTAGGAATCATGCAGAATGAATGGGCCAGTGCCCAATCATTTGCACATTTTGATACGTTACTCGTACCTTTTATTCATCAGGACAAGCTATCTGTCAAGATGGTCAGTGATTGTCTAGAAAGCTTTATATATGGGATAAATATTCCATCAAGGTGGGGTACCCAAGCTCCTTTTAGTCAGATTACTTTGGATTGGAATGTTCCGCAAGAATTTATAAACAAAAAGGCAATTGTAGCCGGGTGTGAATGTGATTTTACATATGGAGATTGTCAAAAGGAAATGAAGATTCTTCATGATGCCTTATTTGAAGTTATCAATAAGGGAGATGTTTCAGGTCGTGGTTTTCAATTTCCAATTATTGCCCTTTACTTAAATCCAGATTTTGATTGGATGCACGAAGAAGAGTTGTTTAAGGCTTGTGCCAAATATGGAACGCCTTATTTTTTAACAAAAGAAAAACAAGATGTGGAAGGATATTTTGGCTATAAACCTTTATGTGGAAGTATGGGGGTTGTGACATTAAACATAGTGCGTTTAGCGTATCTTTCAAGTAGTAAGGAAGATTTCTTTAAGCGTTTAGATAATTTAAGTGATGTGGCCCTTCGTTCTTTTGAAGTCAAGCGACAAGTGTTGAATCAATTGTTGGAGGCCGGCTTATATCCATATACCAAGGCCTATATATCGGATTTTAATGATTACTATGGTACTTTAGGTATTGTGGGTATGAATGAGGCTTGTTTGAATGCGAAATGGTTAAAGAAGGATTTGATGGATTTTGATGCACAAACTTTTTCCATGGAAGTGTTAGAGTTTTTAAATCACAAACTTTTAAATCAAAGTCAAAAAGTTAATTTAGAGGCTACACCTGCAGAAAGTGTATGTACGCATTTTGCCCAAATTGATAAGGAATTGTATCCAGAAATTCAAAGTCATGGATATTATACGAATTCAACGCATTTAGATGTCGCCAGTACGGATGATGTCTTTGAAGCTTTACATATACAACAAGATTTTCAAAATCAATATAGTGGAGCCACTTCATTTCCAGTCTTCATTGATCATGGGATAGCGGATTGGAAAATGGTTGCCCTACTTGTGAAGACTATTTATGAAAACTACGATGTGCCTGTATTCACAATTACACCAACATATTCGGTTTGCGAAGAACATGGCTATCTATTGGGGCATCAAGATATTTGTCCGAAATGTTCCAAATCAACCGAGATCTATTCTCGTGTTTCAGGATATTATCGAAACTTAGAGGATTGGAATGAGGGTAAACAAAAAGAGTTTTCAAGAAGAAAGACATATTCGATTTAAGGAGGGGATTATGAGAGAAACAATAGGTTTTATTGGAGCTGGAAACATGGGTAAAGCCATGATTGAAGGGATCTGTCAAAACCATGTATTTAATACAGTTTGGGTGTGTGATCATCACCAGGAAAATTTAGATGTACTACATGAAAAGTATGGAGTCGAAACGAGTTTAGATGAAAAAACAGTAGCACAAAATAGTGATGTATTGGTGTTGAGTGTGAAGCCGAAGCATTATCCAAAGTTGATTGAAACAATCAAGGACAGTGTCAAATCCGATGTGATTATTGTGGATATTGCGGCAGGTGTAACTATTTTAGATGTGAAGACATACTTTGGCAAAGATATAAAGGTGATTAAGGCGATGCCGAATACGCCTGCATTGGTATTATCTGCGATGAGTGCCATTTCGTTTGATGATTTGGTTACTGAAGAAGATAAAGTTTGTGTTCAGTCTATCTTTAATAGTTTTGGCAAATGTGAAGTTGTCGAAGAAACTATGATGGATGCCGTAACCAGTGTAAGTGGTTCAAGTCCTGCCTATGTATTTATGTTTATTGAAGCGATGGCAGATGCAGCTGTGGCGCAAGGCTTACCTCGAAATAAGGCGTATACATTTGCGGCACAAGCCGTACTTGGAAGTGCAAAGATGGTCTTAGAAACAGGTATGCATCCAGGTACCTTAAAAGATATGGTTTGTTCACCTGGTGGAACAACGATTGATGCGGTTTGCGAGCTGGAAAGAATGGGTTTTAGAGCGAGTGTTGAATCGGCTATGCGTATTTGTGGTGAAAAATCAAAGAAAATGACGGAGGGAAAATAGGATATGAAAAATATTTGTATCGGATTGTTTGAAGGAGAGACTTTACCGGAAAGTTTAGCGGCTTTTAAAGATGTAAAGCTTGATTTAGAGTTTGGTAAGGTGACTACGATCTATACTTTACATCAATTGGATTGTGAAAAGGTTGTTGTCGTTGGTTTGGGTGATGGCAAGAAGAATATCAAGGAAGCTTTCAGTAAAGTAGAGGCGGATGATTATTTGGTGTATGTCACTGAAAACACGGCGTATGCGGCTGGTTTTGGACTTGTATATGGAGCGTATAGCTATAAAGAGACGAAGGTGTATGATTTAGAGAGTGATGGTTTTAAAGATGAATTTGAAAAAGGTAAAACAGTAGCTCGTATTGTAAATCATGCGCGTGAAATGAGTGATATGCCCGCAAACTTTTTAACACCAGATCATTTGGTGGATGATGCGAAGATGGTGGCTGAAAAGTATGGTATGGAAATTGAAGTATTAGCACAAGACGATTTAGAACAAATTGGTGCCGGTGCTCTTTTAGCTGTAAATCAAGGTTCTGACAGACCATGTTTTATGGTGGTTATTCGTTATGATGGTGGTAAGGAAGACGAAGACTATACCGCACTTGTTGGTAAGGGTCTTACATATGATGCGGGTGGCTACAATATCAAGTCCAATATGCATGGTATGAAGTATGATATGTGTGGGGCTGCCAATATGCTTTGTGCATTGGAGTTACTTGCTGAATTAAAAATAGAAAAGAATATTGTGTGTGTTTTACCAATTACTGAAAATAAAATCAATGGTCATGGCTTTGTCGATGGGGATGTGATCACAAGTTTAAGTGGTAAGACAATTGAAGTCACAAATACGGATGCCGAAGGAAGATTAATTTTGGCGGATGCCTTGACAATGGCTCAAAAATTAGGTGCTACACGCGTCATTGATATGGCGACTTTAACGGGGGCTTGTGTACGTGCTTTAGGTAGTACATATACTGGAATCTTTAGTAATGATGATAGTTTCTATTTGCCTTTTTTAGGGGCTTCAAAAGCTACAAAAGAACAGATTTGGCGTTTACCTGTAGATGAATATTTCCATTCAGAATTAAAGTGTTCTAAGGTAGCGGATATTATCAATTCAAAGACTTTGGGTGGAAATGCAAGCCTAGCAGCGGCTTTCTTAGAAGAATTTATTGAGGAAGGTACTCAGTGGATTCACTTGGATATTGCAGGAACGAGTGATAAGGATGAAGTGGCTACAGGTGTTATGATTGAGACAATTGTTCATTTTCTTGAAAATGAATGTAAATAAATGTAACGTGTTGAAATAATTTACAGAACGTGGTATTATCATACGTGTTTAGAAAAGAGGACAAATTTATGGAAGTACAATTTGTAGAAAGTAAAAACTTAAAAGAAAAACCAACTGGAGCTTTAGGCTTTGGTAAATATTACACAGACTATATGTTTGTGATGGATTGGGATGCTGGTCAAGAATGGCATGATGCCAGAGTCGTACCTTATGGACCATTAGAATTTGATCCAGCAAGTATGGTATTGCACTATGCACAGGAAACATTTGAAGGTATGAAGGCCTATCGTACTAAGGATGGTAAGGTTCAATTGTTTAGACCTGAAATGAATGCGAAGCGTTTTGCGAACTCCAATAAACGATTAAGTATGCCAACTTTACCTGTAGATATGTTTGTAGATGCTGTAAAAACAATTGTAAAATATTCTGAAGACTGGATTCCAACTGGAGAAGGTGAATCTTTATATATTCGTCCATTTATGTTTGCGACCGAAGCTGCGATTGGTGTACATGCGGCAAGTCATTATAAATTTATGATCATCTGTTCTCCAGTAGGTGCTTACTATGCCGAAGGTGTAAATCCTGTTAAGATCTATGTAGAAGATGAATATGTTCGTGCTACAAAAGGTGGTACTGGATTTACAAAATGTGGTGGAAACTATGCAGGTAGTTTAGCTGCTCAGGTAAAAGCTGAAGAATTGGGTTATTCTCAAGTTTTATGGTTGGATGGAGTTCACCGTAAATACATTGAAGAAGTTGGTTCCATGAACGTTATGTTTGAAATTGATAATAAGATTGTGACAGCTCCATGTGAAGGTACAGTACTTCCTGGTGTTACTCGTGATTCTATTTTACATATCTTAAAAGACTGGGGATATGAAATCGAAGAAAGACATTTGTCTGTGGATGAATTAATGGAAGCAGGTCACAATGGTAAGCTACAAGAAGCTTGGGGAACAGGTACGGCTGCCGTAATTAGTCCAATTGGTGAATTGTACTACAAGGGTGATAAAGTTACTGTTTCTGATTTTAAAACGGGTGAATTAACACAAAAGTTATATGATACATTAACAGGTATTCAATGGGGTACAATTGCAGATCCTTATGGATGGACTGTTGTAGTCGACTAATTTAATGAAGGTGTACATGGTACATCTTCTTTTTTTTTGGAGTCGTTGTCATTACAATGACAATGCACTATAACTCATAGTATTTAGTTTTTAAAGATGCTAGGGTATCTTGGATATTGATACTTATTAATATTAAAATGTAAAGTATGTATATGTTGGATTAAGTATTTCTCAAATCCCAGTAAAAGAATGGTACGATTTATTTAAGAATTGTATATACATTGATGCGTTTTAAATTCTACAAATACATCTTACAACTGAATGTGTATAAATGGCTCAAGACGATGAAATGGGTGGTTCTCAGTGCGTGGAATACTCATAAAGTAAAGTGAATGGTACAAGAATTAAATGAAATGTATGAATATTGTGAAAGTTTATTTGTGATAGTGTAAGTTTGAAGTCTATCTTAACTCTAATATTGCATCTTAACATAAAAAGAGTTAAGATATAGTAAAAGAGTTAAGAAAGGTGGTGAACCTATGGAATATCTCAATAAAGTTCTTGGAATCGAAGTGACTTATGAGAATGTGGATTTCAAACATTTGCCTAACTTTATTGTTACACGGTATCGCTTGCAGATGGCTTCTATGAATGGGAAAAAGGTAATTTTCCTTTATCCGAAAACTGAATTGGAGCAAATTGTAGTACTGAAAAAGCATATTGCAAGGATACAGAAAAATGAAAATATGCCTGTTGTGCTAGTGTTGAAAGAGATTATTTCTCGGCAGAAGGAATATTTGATTCGTGAGAGAATTCCGTTTATCGTAGAAGAAAGGCAGATCTATTTGCCTTTTATGGCGTTGTATTTGCAACAACGGTGCAATGCCGAAAGAAAACCGCACAAAAAATTACTTCCATCGGCTCAGATGCTTCTATTACATTTCATTTATGGAGGTGCAAAAGAAATGTCTACAAGTCAGGCTGCAAAAGACTTGGAATTGACACCTACTTCAATATCAAGGGCATCGAAACAACTTGAAGAAACGGGAATGGTGCATATAAAGAAAGTAGGTGTGCAAAGAATTCTGTGTTCTGAGGATTCTGCGAAAATGCTGTTTAAAAAAGCAGGAGATATACTGCAAAATCCAGTAAAACGAACAATATATATTCCGAAAGGATTGGTGTCAACAAATCTTGTGGAAAGTGGATATTCGGCATTGGCAGAGTATACCATGCTGAATTCGCCAAACATCAAATACTATGCAACAGAAAGTGTCTCTCAATGGAAAGATGTTATGACAAATAGCTTACAGGATTCGCAGGTACAAGTGGCCGTAGAAATGTGGAGATATAATCCTCAAAAATTGTCTACACGAAATACTGTAGATGAACTTTCGTTGGCGTTGTCATTGAGGAAAGATGTAGATGAAAGAGTTGAAGAAGCAGTTGAAGAAATGTTAAATGAACTGTGGAGGAAGATAGATGGTTACAGGAATTGATAGTTTTAAAGAATGGTTCAAGGGTAACGAAGAACAATATGCCATCATCGGAGGAACGGCGTGTGACATTCTGATGACAGAGGGAGGTTTGGATTTTAGAGCAACAAAGGATATTGACCTTGTTCTGATTATTGAAGCACTTGACGTGAATTTTGGAAAGAAATTTTGGGAATATGTAAAACAGGCTGGATATGAACATTGTAATAAGAGTTCGGGTGTGCCGCAGTTTTATCGTTTTAGTCATCCAGTCTCTAATCAGTATCCTGCGATGATCGAACTATTCACGCGAAAGTTGGATGCCATTCAACTTCCGGAAGATACAGTGATAACACCATTACCAATGGACGAAGATATTTCAAGTCTGTCTGCTATTCTTTTGGATGATGATTACTACGAATTTTTGAAACAGGGGAAAGTCATTGTTAATGGAGTAACTGTCTTGGATGCGGCCTATTTGATTCCGTTTAAGGCAAAAGCATGGCTGGATTTGACAGATCGCAAAACTTCAGGGGAACATGTTGACAGCAAAAACATCAAGAAACATAAGAACGACGTTTTCCGCTTGACTGAATTGATTGACCCCACGCTCACAATTAAAGCTCCTCATAGAGTATATGTGGATGTTCAAGAGTTTGTACAACGGATGCAAAATGAAAGTGTTGATGTTAAGCAGTTGGGGCTAGTAGGGAGAACGAAAGATCAGATTTTGAAGGAAATAAAAGATTTATATATTGCATAGTGATTCTAGAGTCATGTCAGTTGTCATATAGAGAGTCAAGATGGCAATTTTCTTTATTTAAGAAATGGAAGCTTGAAGTGCAGCCATTGTCATTAAAATGACAATGCACTATAACTCATAGTCTTCTATTTTTGGACTTTGTTGATTCTTTTTCAGTAACTCGATAAGGAAAATGAAAGCAAAAAAAATAGAGATTGCTCTCTATTCTTGTTCGTATTTTTTTAGAGTATATTCTGTATGCATCTTATAGATGATGCATTGAATGACGTTATCCATCAATTCTTGTTCAGGATTGGCGTTTTCAAATAGGATTGTATTTCGGTTGTTTTTAAAAACGTCATTTAATGAATCTTCAAATCGAGATATAAATAAGTCATAGGCTTGTTCGATGGTTGAATCTTTCATATTCGTATAAATATGAAGTAAAGATGTGATTTGTTGCATGGAATAACATCTTTTTAGGATGGTTAAAACTAAAAAGTAAGCTAAATGACTTTTTGTGTAGTGTTTTTTGACGGGTGGATGGACAATACCGGTTTTGACATAGTTGTTGATCATGGCTTTGGTGATGAACTTTTCATCATAGAAATAAGTATCTTTTAATTTCTCATTGATGTAGGTGATCACTTGGTCCATATATAGGTCAATTTCGGGTAGTTCGGTCCACTTTGGAAATGTATAATTTTTCATGATTTGATTGTAACATAAAATAAATTGTTACACAATCTAGAAATTAATACTAGATGTATTGACTTCTTGTGATATCTATATTATTGTTTATTTAAAGAGAGGTAAAAAAAGAATGATTCATATTATTTCTGATTCATCGACTTTGTATTCGATTGAATCGGCAAAGAAAAAAGGGTTGTCGATTGTTCCTTTGAATATTTCTGTGGATTCACAAACATATCGAGATTTTGAGGATATCACAAGTACACAATTATTAACGATGATTGAAGAGCACAAGGTTCCTAAAACTTCACAGCCAAGTCTTGGAGAAAAGATTGATTTATATAATAAACTTTCTAAGGATGGTGATGAAGTGATTGATATTGCGATGGCTTCTGGTTTAAGTGGAACGTACCAGACGGCTATGATGGCAAAGGATTCTTGTGACAATCCCGACTTAGTACATGTCGTAGATTCGCAGACGTTGTGTGGGCCACATCGTTTGATGGTGGATACGGCTTTAGAAATGGCAAATAATGGGGCAAGTGCCAAGGACATCGTAAAGCTGATTGTACAAAGTCGTATGCAGGAAGAGTCGTATTTGGTTCCTGTTGATTTTCAATTCTTAGTTCGTGGTGGAAGAATCAAAGGGTTAGCTGCTACATTGGGTGGTGCATTAAAATTGATTCCAATTTTGAAAAAAGGCGTTGATGGCATAGGCTTAGATAAGTTTGGCGTGAGTCGTACGTATAAAAAGGCTGTCAATATGGTGGTTGAAGATTTTAAAAATAATGGTTTTGATTCCAATTATACATTCTACATTTCACATGCCTTTAATGAAGATTTGGCAATGATGTTTGAAAAGAAAATCAAAGAAACATTTGAAGGTGTAAAAGTTGTGATTTATCCTTTATCTCCTGCATTTATTACGCAGGGTGGACCTGGATGCGTTGCCGTACAGGCAATTAAAATGGCTTAGGAAATTTTCCTAAGCCATGTTTTTTTTCTTTTTTCTTTTTTCTCTTTTTCTATTTTAACTTTAGAATACCATCTGACCAAAGTAAGCCACAAAACTCATGGCGATGATAAAACCAACACCATAAGGCAAGATCATGGATAATAATTTTGAATCTTGACCTTGTCCATCGACACTGCTTAATGCGATGGCGATAGATTGTGGTGACAACATTTTACCGGCTGCCACACCTAAAGAGTTTAGTGCGACAATCCAATATGGATTAGCATTCAAGCTTTGGGCTGCGCTTTCTTGTACGGCACCAAATAATACGCCTGAACTAGTACCTGAACCCGTCACAAATGTTCCTAGACAGCCGATCCATGGGGCAAAGAATGGATAGAAGCTTCCTGTAACCGCAATGGCGAAAGATGCGATACTCGCAATCATACCTGCATATCCCATGATTTTAGCACATCCAAGTACACATAGCATGGTAATAATGGTTTGCGACATCTGTTTGATTGTGGCAATAAATACCACTTTGAAATCTCTAAATGTAGCTTTTTGAATCAAACCACCCAAAATAGCTGATAAGAAGATCCATACACCTGGTGTGTTGATCCAAGTGAATGTCATTGTGCTAGGATTGTCTCCTGTATAAATAATGGCGGTTGATGCGAATTGTGACAAGAATGTATGGATTGGAGCTACTAATTTTGAAGTCGATAATAAGAAGATAAAGATAAAGATAAATGGTGACCAGGCCGTTAATGCCTTTTTAACCGTAATCTTTTCATGTGCTTCTAACTTCATTTCGTATTCAGGGTTTGATTTTACCTTAGAACCCAAAAGAATGGTACATAATAATGAACAAACGCTTCCTACCACAACACATAATTCGGAACCTACAAATTTCGCAACGATCATTTGAGGAATCAAGAAGCTTAATCCAGAAACGAAAGTCAGTGCTGTGACGCCTTTTAATGCCTTAAAGCCTTTTCCTGTGACCATAACGATCAAGAATGGACACATTAACATAAATGGAGCTAATTGAAGGGTTTGTGTAAATGCAAGCTGAGCATTTTCAAGACCAACTAAATTAGCCAAAGTGACCGTTGGAATACCAATGGAACCAAATGGAGTGGGAACTCCGTTGGCAATTAAACAAACTAAACAAGAGAACAATGGATCAAAGCCTAAAGCTACAAGCATACTTGCAGGAATGGCAATGGCAGTACCAAAGCCGGCCATACCTTCCATAAATCCACCAAAGCACCATGCGACAAGTAAGACAAGAATTCGTTTGTCGCTTGAAACGCTAGTAATCATTTGTTTAATGATTTCCATACCACAAGTTCGTAAAGATAAGTTATAAGTAAATACGGCTGCGATAATTACAACAATAATAGGCCATAGTGCCATTAAGAAGCCTTCACAAGCAGCGGTTATTGTATTTAGAAAACTTTGTTGCCAGATCGCAACGGATAATAGTACAGAAATAATTAAAGAACCAAAGGCAGCTTTATATGTGGGCCATCCAAGTACGGTTAGCGCAAATATTAGCCACAAAATGGGACAAAGCCCCAAAATAAAATATAGAAAACTCATATCATCTCTCCCTTATGCGTGTTGATTATATCAAAGAGAGATAGTTTGTCAAAACAAAAACGCTAAAAATAGGCATGTAAGCGTATGCAAGTAACGATTGTGGGTTATATTTGTGGTCAACAAAAAATTCAAAAACAAATTTGATTATTTTATGGCGTTTTTAGGTTAAATGATGTATTATAGTGGTACAAAGTAGCATATTGTGTCATAGAGTGGGGGTGAAGACACATGTTCATGGGGGAATACGCGCATAACATAGATCGTAAGGGGCGATTGATTATGCCAGCTAAGTTTCGTGAGGAACTAGGTGAACATGTTGTCGTAAACCGAGGACTTGATGGATGCCTGTATGTATATACGGTAGAGCAGTGGCAGCAAGTGTATCAAAAGCTATCAACTTTGCCTTCGACAAATAAAGATGCGCGTATGTATCAGCGTATGATGTTGTCTAAAGCAGCAGAATGTGAAATGGATAGTCAGGGGCGAATTTTAATTCCATCCTCTTTAATCGCCTTGGCTGGTCTTGAAAAAGAATGTTTGATTATAGGTGTCGCCAACCATTTGGAAATTTGGTCTAAAGATCGTTGGGAAGCTTTGGAAGAAGAGCAAAGTGCATCTTTTGAAGAAGCAGCGGAACACTTATCAGAAATTATGGGGTAGTAATGAATGGAACATATTAGTGTATTATTGAATGAATCGATTGACATGCTACAAATAAAAGAAGATGGGATCTATGTAGATTGCACTCTAGGTCGAGGGGGGCATAGTAGTGAAATCTTGAAACGTTTAACAAGCGGACATTTATATGCGTTTGATTGTGATCAAAATGCGATTGATGAAAGTACACCTCGTTTGCAAGCGATAGGGGATAATTTCACTTTGATTCATTCTCCATTTGAGAATTTAAAGAGTGAACTTGCCAAGCGTGGTGTTGATTTCGTTGATGGAATCTTTATGGATCTGGGTGTATCGAGTCCACAATTTGATGATGGCCAAAGGGGGTTTAGCTATCGTTCGAATGCGCGTCTAGATATGCGTATGGATCAGTCACAAGAATTAGATGCCTATGCAGTAGTAAATACGTATGACAAAGAGGATTTGATTCGTATTTTAAAACGTTATGGTGAAGAGCCATTTGCGGTAAAAATTGCCAATAAAATCTGTAGTGCTCGAGAAAATGCACCAATTGAAACTACATTTGAATTGGTGGATGTGATTAAATCAGCCCTTCCAGCTGCGGTATTAAGAAAGAAGGGGCATCCGGCAAAGCAGACGTTTCAGGCAATTCGCATTGAAGTAAATCATGAATTAGAGCAGTTAGAAACCGTATTGCAGGATGGCTTAACTTTATTGAAGCCACATGGAATTATGGCGGTAATCACATTTCATTCTTTAGAGGATCGAATTGTGAAAGAGATTTTTAAAGAGGTAGCCGTTGCCAAAAAGGTAAATAAGCGGTTGCCACAAGTGGGGACAGAAAATTTAGAATATCAGCTGGTGAATCGAAAACCGGTTTTAGCAAGTAGTGAAGAATTAGAGAATAATAATCGTGCACACAGTGCCAAATTAAGAGGGATAGAGAAGAAAGGATGATGCATATGCAAAGAAGTTTTAGATTAACAAGAGTACTTGTCTTAACTTTATTTGTGTTGTCTGCGGTCTTCTACTTCGTATCAAAAACATATGTAAATTCAATGAATATTTCACTTTCTGTAGAAGAGTCGCAATTGAGTGATGAAATTGCACAGAAAGAACAAACTGTTGAAGAGCTCCAGAATGAAGTCAATACATTACAGGAAAAGGGCAGACTGTTAGGTATGCTTGACAATCAGGTCTCTGATCATGAAAATAATATATATGTAATGAATGACTAGATGGAGTGGTGATGTATAATGTCAGTTCGCAAAAGTAATAGAGAACTGTTAAAAATGATTAGTCGAATGACATTAATTGGAACATTAGTAGTAGCTAATGTTCTTTTCACTATGGTGAGCCATAAGCATATATGGTCCCAAAAAAGTGCGTTGGATCCAAGAATTGCGTCAAGTATTGTGGAAAAAGCAGTTACAGCTAAGCGTGGAACAATCTATGATCGAAATCATACGGTGATAGCCCAACAAACACAGGCATATACAATCGTTGCCTATTTGGATAAGGGGGTTGTGGATGTCAATGGAAATCCAAATTATGTCAAGAATATTTCATCAACAGCTAAAAAACTAAAGAGTGTTTTGGGTGAGGATGTCAATGAGAAGGCGTTAGTCAAAATCATGAAGTCGGCTAAAAAGGCGGGTAAGTCGCAGACAGAACTTGGATCGGGAACGAAGCGTATTAAAAAGTCGTTGATGAAAGAAATCAAAAAATTAAAGATTCCTGGTATTGGTTTTATTGATGCGGTATCTCGTTATTATCCGGCTACGCCATATTCTTCAAATTTAATTGGGTTTGCGGCGTATGATGAAGATAAACAATCGATTGAGGGTAAGCTTGGCTTAGAGCTTTCTTTAAATGCGTTATTAAAGGGTAAAAACGGAAAAGAACAATATCAACAGACAGTGGATGGATCGAAGCTTCCGGGTACGACAAAAGTGATTGAACAAGCGAAGAATGGTAAGGATGTCGTTTTGACTTTAGATTCGGAATTGCAGTCAACCGTAGAAACGCAATTGCGCTCGACTATGGAAAATGAGAATGCCAAATCGGCATGGTGCATTGTGATGGAAGTGGATACGGGTAAAGTCTTGGCTTGGGCAAGTTATCCTACGTTTGATCAAAATGAACATAAGGAAATTCCAAGCTATCAAGATGCGATTAGTACTAGTACGTATGAGCCTGGATCTGTTATGAAACCATTTACGTATGCGACAGCCATCGATACCAATGTGTATCCATACAATAAGACGTATGTGTCATATCAATTCTGGTATGATTATGATGCAAGTACAGGTAAGATCACGCGTTTGCCTATTGGAACCAATTCACCATATCCATATATTGCGGATGCCTTGGATGAAAACTTTGGTACGATTTCGTTTGATCAAGGTTTAGCGTATTCGAGTAACGTAGCTATTTGTGAGTTATTGGCTAATTATATTAATTATTCGCAATACAGTAAGTATTTGGATGCGTTTGGATTCTTTCAAAAAGTGGATACGCCCTATGTGGATCAGTCTTTGGGTGTTAAAAATATTGGCCTTCCTACCGACTACTTATCGACTGGATTTGGTCAGGCAAGTTCCATTACGGTGTTGCAGTTGTGCCAAGCCTATACAGCTATTTTTAATGATGGTACAATGGTACGTCCGTATGTGATTGATTCGATTGTGGATAGTGATACGGGTAAAGTGGAGAAGAAGTATAAGAAAAAAGCTGTGGGTACACCGATTACTAGTACAACGGCTAAAGAAGTGCAGGAATTGATGTCGCATGTTACGGATGATGGGGCGAATGGTGCGCGCTTTAAAGTGGATGGTGTGGATCTTTTGATGAAAACAGGAACAGGTCAAATCTATAATACGGATTTGGGTAAGTATGATTCGGATTATCATACTTCAAGTATTATGGCGGCAGCGCCAGCTAATGATCCAAAGATTATGGTGTATTATGGCTTGGTTTCGCCAAACATTACATCGTATTCGGCAGAACCCTTTAAAAAGATTGTGCGGGATACGTTACAGACATGTGGTATTTCAACAACACCAACAAATGATACACAAGAATCGTATGAGGCTTGGGAAAGTTATGAAATGCCTAGTTTAGTGAATCATACGATTGATTATGCGCATGAGAAGATGAAAGATAAAAAGGTACATTTAGAAGTGATTGGGGATGGTTCAAGTGTGATTGAACAATATCCGGATGCATCGGTAACTATCAATTCGAATGATCGTGTCTTTGTGTTGACAAATGGAAATAAGATTACAATGCCAAATATGTCGGGTTGGACAAGGAAGGATTTAACGGTTTTCTGGCAGCTTACGGGCATTAGTATTAAGACGAGTGGCTATGGTAAGGTAACAAGTCAAAATGTAGAAGAGGGAACAACGATTTCTACGGATACAAAAATTGAGGTAAATTTAGAGTAAAAGAGCGAAAGCTCTTTTTCTGATATACAAAAAATGGTGAATTTGGTTTTCAAGTTGACAAATGTCATTTGGGTTGGGTAAAATTAATTATGAATGAAAGAGGAGAGAGTAAAATGAATGATTCACAAAAAATGAAGTGGTACACACTTGCGTTTATGTGTTTTTCAACTCTATGGGGTTTTGGAAACGTATTAAACGGATTTATGTACTTCAACGGAATTCAAGTTATCTTTTCTTGGATTTTGATGTTTGCGTTGTACTTCGTTCCTTATGCATTAATGGTAGGTGAACTTGGTTCTGCATTCAAAAATTCAGGTGGAGGTGTAAGTTCTTGGATTCACGAAACAACAGGTCCTAAAGCTGCATACTATGCAGGTTGGACGTATTGGGCATGTCACATTACGTACATTGCTTCTAAGGGTTCTGGTGGTTTGAAAGCATTAAGCTGGATGATTTTCCAAAACTCAGAAACTTATGCATCTTTTAACACAAAAGCTGTTCAGTTTGCGACTTTAGCTGTTTTATTACTATTTAGTTATGTCGCAAGTCGTGGTTTAAACCCTTTAAAGAAAATGGCTACAATTGCTGGGTCTAGTATGTTCGTTATGAGTATTCTTTATATCGTAATGATGTTTGCGGCTCCAGCTATCAATCCAAATGGTGGATATTTAGCTATGGATTTCAGTTTCAAAAACTTGATTCCAACTTTTGACTGGAAATATTTCAGTTCATTATCAATCTTAGTATTTGCGGTTGGTGGATGTGAAAAGATTTCACCTTATGTAAATAAAGTTGAAGATCCTAGTAGAGGATTCCCTAAGAGTATGATTTTTGCGGCTATCATGGTTATCATTTGTGCTATCTTTGGTACAATCGCAATGGGTATGATGTTTGATCCGGCTGTAATTGATGCTAACTTTGATTCATACAATGCGAATGGTTCTTATTGGGCATTCCAAAGATTAGGTGAATACTATGGTATGGGTAACGTATTGATGATTGTTTATGCAGCTTGTAACTGTATTGGACAATTCTCTACATTAGTAATTAGTATTGATGCGCCTTTGAGAATGTTATTAGATAACGAAGATGCTCGTCAATATATCCCAACTAAGTTATTGCACAAGAATGATGCAGGTGCATATTCAAATGGTATCATCATGGTTGATATTCTTGCCGGTGCAATCATCTTGGCTCAGGCTTTAGTTCCAAATGCAGATACAGTACTTCGTCAGTTGACTCAGTTAAACTCAGTAACAATGCCAATGCGTTACTTGTGGGTATTCTTTGCTTATGTGATGTTGCGTAAGAAAACAGATATTTTCCACCGTGACTATAAATTTGTGAACAACAACACAGTCGCAATCGTATTTGGTGCTTGGTGCTTTATATTAACGGCTGCTTGCTGCTTACTTGGTATGTATAAAGCAGGGGATATGTATACTACAGTCTTAAATATTATCACTCCAGTTGTATTAACAGCTTTAGGATTGATTTTACCAGCAATCAAGAAAAAAGAGGCAAAAAATTAATTTTGCCTTTTCTTCTTATTTGTGGATAATTATAGTCGAGGAGATGTTTAATCATGAATACAATCGAAATTTCAAATGAATTAATTCAATTTATTGAATCAAGTCCTAGTATGTTTCATTCCATCAAAACGATTCGTACATATTTAGATGAGGCTGGATTCACGTATCTTCCTGAGTCTAAAGCTTGGGATGTTAAAGCGGGTGGAAAATATTATACAATTCGTAACCACTCCAGTTTAATTGCGTTTAAGGTTGGTAATGATATGGATTCTTATCATTTCCAAATGTGTGCAAGTCACTCGGATTCACCGACATACAAAGTTAAAAATGTGCCTGAGCTTGCGGGTCCAAATGAATATTTGCGTTTAGACGTTGAAGCTTATGGTGGTATGATCGACAACACTTGGTTTGATCGTCCATTAACGGTTGCGGGTCGTGTACTTGTTCGTAATGGTTCTAAGATTGAATCGAAATTATTATATATCGACAAAGATATCTTAATAATTCCAAATGTGGCTATCCACTTCAATCGTGAGGTCAATAATGGTTATAAATATAATCGTCAGATTGATTTGTGCCCTATGTTTTCTTGTGGAGCCCTTAAGAAGGGTGCTTTTGACAAGATGGTTGCGGATGAATTGGGTGTTAAGGCTGAAGATATCTTAGGTAAAGACTTATTCTTAGTGAATCGTCAAAAAGGTTTAGTTTGGGGATTGGAAAATGAATTTGTTTCAAGTCCTAAATTGGATGACTTACAATGTGCATTCGTTTCATTAAAGGCATTTATTGAGGCTGAAAATGAAAAGAGTGTCAATGTATATTGTTGCTTCGATAATGAAGAAGTGGGTTCAAACACAAAACAGGGTGCGATGTCTACATTCTTGAAAGATGTATTACACCGTATCAATGCGGGTTTAGGAAAAACGGAGGATGAATATTATCAGGCTATCGCGAAGACTTTCTTAGTAAGTTGTGATAATGCGCATGCTCTACATCCAAATCATGCAGAAAAGACAGATGCCGTAAACTTTGTCACAATGAATGGTGGTATTGTCATTAAGGAAAGTGCAAACCAGAAATATACAACAGATGCATTTAGTCGTGCCTTATTTACAGGTGTATGTCAGAATGTGAATGTGCCAGTACAAAGCTTTGCGAATCGTAGTGATGTAGTGGGTGGTTCTACTTTGGGTAACTTATCCAATACGCAGGTAAGTGTTCATGCGGTAGACTTTGGTTTGGCTCAGCTTGCGATGCATTCTTGTTTTGAAACTGCAGGTGTTAAGGATACTGAATATGCGATTGTCGCATTGAAGGAATTCTATGAAACAAATGTGCAGATTGAAGAAGCTGAATCTGTATGTCTAGAGAAGTAATCATTCAAAGAATAGAAAAGTCGGATTTAATCGATGCGAAAAAGGAATTGATGATTGATCTAGTGAATTCAAAAAAAGAAGATAATTTTGATAAGAAAGTGGATCGTTTGTATCGTCAGTTTTCTAAGAGTTCTACGTTTAAAAAACATGCCGAAAAAATGGTGGTTCGTGATGATGAAAAGCTAAAGATTTGTAACATGATGCTTGTGATGAGTGTGACATTGACTTTGTTCTTTTTAAAGGCGGTCTTGTTTTCAAGCTATGTTGTGAATTTTAGTGTGGATGCCATTGTCGGATGTGCAGCACTTGTATTTTCATTGATCAATGTACGTACAAAGTATCGAACGCTTCGGCGGTATGATTTAGTTCGTGACTTTGTCTATTTGGATGTTTTATCTTTAATTTTATGTATATTATTTAAAATGTTCTTTCCTGTGCAAGTTGATTTTTCATTGATTATTTTATTGGTGGATTATTATTTGTGTAAGAAAAGATTTAAGGAAAAGGCATTTCAAAAATTAGAGGGTTAGGCTTGTGCCGGCCCTTTTTTCATTGTTGAATTTAAAAAGAGAATCTTCTATTTTTGTTTCAAATATGGTATTATTGATTAGTAGTATGTAAAAGGAGACGTCGAATGAGTAAGAAAAGAGTTTATGCGGCTATCGAAATTGCTGATCAAGAGATTCGTCTTATCGTTTTAGAGATATTTGAAGCTCGTTACAACGTTTTAAGAACAGAAAGAGTTGCTTGTTCAGGTGTAGATAAAAATCAAAAGATTGTCGATGAAAGTGCTATTGTTACAGCCATTCGTCAAGCTATAACGAATGCACAGGCAGCTTTAGGATATCGAATTGAGCGTGTCTTATTGGCTGTTCCTAGTGTAAATGTAATGCGTAGCTCACAAAAGGTGCGTGTTCAGATTGAAGATGGTACAAAAAATATTCGTTTGTTCCATATTCAGCAAGGATTTAAAAACGCCATTCAAAAACGATTGAATGAAGATGTAGAATTTGTCAATGCGAATAAGGTGTCTTATGAAGTCAATGGACAAGTGAGTCAGAAACTTCCATTAAATCAGGAATGTGAAGATTTCATTATGGATGTAGATTTATTATATGCCGACAAGGAAACAATCTATTCGTATGCTCGTTGTGTGGAACAGGCAAATCTTGAAATCTTGGATCTATGTGTAGATTCATTTGCGATTGGTCAAGAAACTGCGGCTTTGGCACAGAGCACAGAAAGAGTTACAATCCAAATTGATTTGGAACAGAATCACTCTACTTTAGCTTTATTTAGTACAGGTCGTTTAATGACTTGTACAACTTTGGATTATGGATACTTATGGTTCATTGAGGATATCCAAAGAAAATATAAGTTAAGTGACGATGTATGTTACAGATTGTTGCAGAATATTTTCTCGGGTCAAGAAGATGAAAACAGCGATGTGATTGTTTATATTGAACAAAGAGAAGATATGCGTGTTGAGATTACGGCCAATGAATTAGCGAAGGCTTGTCTACCTCGTATTCGTCAATGGATTGCAGCTGTCAACGATGCATGTTTACCAATTGTTCGCCAAGGAAAATCAAGATATGTGATCACAGGACAAGGAAGTAACATTCCTGTATTGAAGGATCTAGATAAATCGTTCAATGCGAGCGCAATGATCTATCAAGAACAAGCCATTGGTGCAAGAAATGGTGCATTTGTGTGTGGTTTAGGTATGGCCTATGCTTGGCAAGACATCAACCGTATTCACCATGATGACAGAATTAGTGCAAACAATAATGAATTAGAAGCGAGCATTGATTCTATTAATCAAAAGGCGCATACTGGTGAAGGTGGATTTACGAAGAAGTTAAAGAATGCTATTTTAGCAGATGAAGAATAAAAAAGAGAGGAAAATATTATATGACTGAATTTAATCAAGTAGCAAATATTAAAGTATTTGGTGTTGGTGGTGGTGGATCCAACGCTGTTAACCGCATGGTTGCTGATGGTGTTAAGGGTGTTGATTTCTATATCTGCAACACAGATGTACAAGTTATGAAAAACTCTCCTTGCGATAACAAAATCGTTTTAGGAAAAGAAACAACTAAAGGTTTAGGCGCTGGTGGAAATCCAGAATATGGACGTAAAGCTGCTGAAGAAAGTGAAGGAGAAATCCGCGAATCTGTAAAAGGAAGCGACATGGTATTTATCACTGCTGGTATGGGTGGTGGAACTGGTACGGGTGCTGCTCCATTAATCGCTAAGATTGCTAAAGAAGAAGGTGCTCTAACAGTTGCCGTTGTAACTCGTCCATTCACTTTTGAAGGTCGTCGTCGTGCAAACAATGCCAAAGATGGTATTGAAGAATTGAAAAAATATGTTGACTCATTAATTATCGTTTCAAATGACAACTTATTAGATGTGATTGGTCGTAAACCAATCGAAGAAGCATTCCAAGCTGCAGATAACGTATTACGTCAAGGTGTTCAAACAATCTCTGACTTGATTGCTGTTCCAGCATTGGTAAACTTAGACTTTGCGGACGTTCGTAGCGTTATGCAAAACCAAGGTCGTGCATTAATCGGTATTGGTATGGCAGAAGGAGAAGACAAAGCTATCTCTGCTGCTGAAAAAGCTATCCAATCACCATTATTGGAAGCACAAATCTCTGGTGCTAAATCAGCTATCGTAAACATCACTGGTGGTGACAAAGTTAGCTTATTTGATGCACAAAACGCTGTAGCTGTCATTCAAGATGCAGCTGGTGGAGATGTTGACTGCATTTTCGGTATCGCAATCAACGAACAATTAGGTGATGCGATCATCGTTACAGTTATCGCTACTGGATTTGAAGAACCAAAAGAAAAACAACGTAAAAGACGTAGTGAACCAGTAATTAAACAAGTTGCGAATGATACATTGTTCACAGAACCAAAAATTCAAGCGCCTGTTAACCCAGGTGTTGTAACTAGTGTTGAAAATAACACAAGTGATGATGAACAAATTCCTAACTTCTTCTTCAATCGTTAATAGACACATATAGAGAGCTTAGTAAAGGCTCTCTTTTTTTAAATCTAATTAAGTCATATAGCTTAATTGATCATTCATTACCGACAAAATAATGACGGTAATACAATCAAAATGTCGGTAATCAAGAGAAAAATGTCGGTAATAATAATGTAGGTATTGTGTCGGTAATCTAAGAAAAAAGTATAAAAAAAACAGAGAATTGCTTCTCTGTAATAGGCATGGCTGGGGTACTTGGATTCGAACCAAGGAAATGTCAGATTCAGAGTCTAATGCCTTACCGCTTGGCTATACCCCAATGTTCCTATTTATAATACACGATTTGTGTTTTTTTGACAAGTGTTTTTTATGTAAAACGCTTGTTTTTTTGCGTTTTAGACAAGATAGGAAGTATCGTAAAGAAATGCTTGGAATTAATGTCTTTTTCACATTGGGTTGTCAAAATAATAGGTGAGAAGAAAAGAATATATAAATGGGAGGTGAAGTAATGAAAAAGAAGATTTATATATGTATGAGTATTCTTATAGTATTTATTCTTTCTTTAAGTATTGTTCGTGCCAATACGATGGATACGTATGGAATGAGTGTAAAAGAAATGGAGATGATGGAGGAGTATAAAAAGGGAAATATCAATACGGATGAATTTATTGAATTGCGAAAAGCTAAGGCGGATGAGTATGGCTTATTAGATTATTGTGATTCCACTTATTTTTTAAGTGAAGACTTTTATGATAACTATTCGGATGCGTATTTGATCAAGAATGGCTTGATGATTTTAGATCGCTATAGTGCAGGATTTGAAACGACTGTAGATGTGATGGAATCTAGAGCAAGTAGTGTAGTAAGTATGAGTCATCATCGGTATGAAGAAAAGCCTGGTTACTATATTGCGAATGGAATATGGAAATTGTCGAATTCGCATGAAGCATTTTGTGCGCAAGGATTGAATGCATCACCTGCAGCAGGGGATGTGACTTCCGATCCATACTTGGTTGAAAATGAGAACTTAAAGAAATGTTTGTACTATGGCTATAACGGTCCTGGAGATATATTAACATCTCGTTATGGCGTCAGTGGAGCAATTGTACTCACCAGTGAACTTGTATCGAATGCGTATAGTTCAAATTGTATTAGTAAGGCAAGTAATGATGGGTATCACTGGAATAAAGTAGTGGGTGGTTTATGGAATGAAATCATCGCAAAGCCAAGTGTTAAAAATTATTCAACCTATTTAGTAGATGTAGCTGGGTCTGCCTATAACTGGCAAGGGGTGTTAACGCCGCTTCAAAAGTTGGCATATGGTGTATATGTGCCTACAGGTTCAGTAAAGCTTTTAAAGGTCAGCTCAAAGAACGAGATCAATCAATCGAATGCATCCTATACATTTTCTGGGGCTCTTTATGGATTGTATAAAGATTCTGGGTGTAAAGAAAAGATTGGTGAATTTAAAATTGATGAAAATGGTAAGTCCAACGAGATTAAAGATTTAGATATTGGTACTTACTACATTAATGAAATACTAGCGCCACACGGCTATCAAAAAGATACAACAATCTATACGGTTAAGGTTGAAGATCAAGCGGTTCAAGAAATCGAAGTGCGTGATGTTCCACAAACCAATCTTGTGGATTTAGTTTTGGTGAAACAAGATGCCCAAACAGGTAATAAAGCGCAGGGTATGGCCAGTTTAAAAGATGCGAAGTATGAATTTAAGTTTTATGGAGGTCTTTATGATAAGGATCCAGCAAGTTTAGGTGTTTTACCAATACGTAGCTGGATATTAAAGACAGATAAGACGGGCAAGATTCTGATGGAAGATTCGTATAAAATAAGTGGTGATGCCTTCTATACGGATCTGAATGGAAAGATATGTTTACCATTAGGTACGATTACGGTTCAGGAAATCGATCCTCCACAGGGATATTTATTGGATAGCACAGTATATGTACAAAAGTTAGATCGTACAAGTAGTACATCTGAACATATTAGTGCATTTAAGACATTCAGTGTGAAAGATACAGTGAACCGTTTAAAGCTAGTCAAAGTACAGGAGGGTACGCAAATTCCATTGCCGAATGTTGTGTTTAAGCATACAATGCCAAACTTACCTTTTCCTTTACAAGAAAAGACGAATGATAAGGGTGAAATTGAATGGATGGGTCTGACAAAAGGAAAACATACATTAACCGAGTTTAAGACGCTAGATGGGTATGCCCTAGATATTCAGCCTATTGAATTTGAAGTGTTGCGGGATGGAAGTATTTCTGGAGTGGATCCTGTCATCACTTTTTCAAATAAGGTGAATCCTTTTGAATTGAAGATCGTAAAGAAAAACAATATGCATCAATTACTGGATGGTGCTGTATTTGGATTATTTAAAGACAGTGAGTGTAAAGAAAAGATTGATGAGAAGACTACGGTTGATGGTGTTGTATCTTTTGCGGATTTAAAGAATGGTGAAACGTATTATTTAAAGGAAATCAAGGCGCCAAGTGGCTATCAAAAGATAGATCGTGTGTATTGTATAAAAACGGATTTTATACCGGTTAAAGGACAATATGATGTGTATATGGATCAAGAAAAAGTAGATGGCTTATATGCGGATGGAAGTGTGAACTTGGAGTTTGTGAATGAAAGAATGACAAAGCTTCCACATACAGGTTCCAGCATGAGTTTGGTGTGTGTGGTTATAGGGGCCTATTTAATGTTGAGGAGAAATCATGAATAAAAGAAATTTAATTTATACAGGACTATTGATGTTGGCAATGGTCACAAGTCCAGTGAGCGCAAAAGAAACAAGTGTTTCCATTGTGCATGGGACGGCAAATTTTAATGAGGGGAATGCGAGTATTGTGATTCAGGCAAATCAGAATCAATCCATGCAGGGTAAGTCGTTTAAGGTATATAAATTATTTGATGCGACAAATTCAAAGGACAATACTTCGATTCACTATACTTTAAATAGCGTATATGCATCTAAAATCAAGGAGCTTGTATCAAGTAAGTTATCTAAAACGGTATCGGATCAAGATGTAGTGGAATATATGATGTCTTTAGATAATGAAGGAAGTCAAAGTGAATATCGTACGTTTATTGAATCGATTCAAAAGGTGATATCTTCTATGGAAGCTCGTATTGTGAATGTAGAGAGTTGCGATGTGAATGGAAATATCACGTTGGATAAGTTGGGATATGGTTTCTATTTGATTGATGAAATTACCAATGTATCCAATAGTCATGCGGCAAGTTCTATGACGATGGTCAATACGGCAAATCCTAAGGCAACGATTCAAATTAAGTCGGATTATCCGAGTATTGTAAAGAAGATTTATGAAGATGACAACAATATAGGTTGGAATGATATGGGTGATTTTGAGATTATGCAGGACATTCCATATAAGTATGAATCGAAAGTGCCGGATATGAGTGGATATGCATCTTATTTCTTAGAGTTTGAGGATGAAATGGATCCAAGTTTATCTTTAAAAGAAGATAGTATTCAAGTAAAAGTCAAGGATAATCTTATTTCTGCTGATAAATATAGTGTTACTAAGACTTCAACTGGATTTAAAGTTACATTCCATGATTTTAAAGGACTTGCCAGTCAAGGAGATCCAATCTTGTTTACGTATGATGCGTATTTAAATGATTTGGCAGCCACAAAGATTTCAAAAAAGGGTTTTGAAAATAAGGTACGATTAAATTTCTCAAATGACCCGCAAACGAATTCGAAAGGACAAACGCCTTGGGATAGTGTTGTGTGCTATACATATCAGGTGAGGGGTTTAAAGACAAATGAGAAGGATGTCAAACTTGAGGGGGCTACATTTAAGTTGTATCGTGATTCGAATTTGAGTGATTTAGTAAAGGTAAAGAAAAGTACAAATGGATATGTAGTTTCAAATAGTGTAGATGAAGAGATTGTATCCAACGCAAAGGGTGAGTTTGTGATTCAAGGTTTGGATCAGGGAACGTATTATTTAAAGGAAATCAAGGCACCGGACGGATATACTTTATTAAAGGAAGCTATTGAGATTCAAATTACGCCTACATTTGTAGCGGATCGAAATAACTACACTTCGAATGGAGAGGGATTAGTTTCTTTATCGGCAACAAGTTTTAATACGCATTTAAATGCGAGTACGAATGATTTAAGTGTAGCTTTAAAAGTAGTGAATCAAACGGGTTCTAAATTACCGGTCACTGGATCTATGGGAACGATCGTCTGTGTACTAACGGGTGCTGGTATTATGGTGTATGTATGTAAGAAGAAAAGGGAAGAATAGGATTCTATTCTTTCTGGGTTTCTTGATTTGTGTATTGCCACTCATCTTAAATTTCTTCTTTCATCAAAGTGTAGAGAATGTCATTTCAAGTTTTTATTTAGAAGAAGAAAAAATGGATGAGAGCATATTGGAGTCGAGTTTTAATGCTGGGTTGAACTACAATCAAAATTTGTATTTAGGCAAAGAAAAAGAAGCGTATGAATCGATGTTGAATACTTTATCATCAAGCGTAATCGCAACCATCCAGATTCCAGTGATCGATGTAGACTTACCAATTTATCGTGGAACGAGTGATGAAGTATTAAATCGTGGGATTGGTCATTTTGACTTTACAAGTCTTCCTGTTGGCGGAAAGAATTCGCATTGTATATTAACTGGTCATAGAGGCCTCCCTAGTGCCAAGCTTTTTACGCGTTTGGATGAGTTAAAAAAGAAGGATTTGATCTATATTCATGTGTGTAAAAAAGAATTGGTCTATGAGGTGGTGGATTCTATTGTGGTAGAGCCAAAAGCTATCTTTGACATGGGTATTGAAAAGAATAGGGATTTGTTGAGTCTAGTGACTTGTACGCCGTATGGGATCAATACGAAAAGGTTGGTTGTAAGGGCCAAAAGAGTGTTTCCTAAAAAGAAAGAGAAAAAAGTGCGTAAATCGTATTCTTTTAGGGAATTGTGTTTTATTTTAATTCCAATAATTTGTGTAATGGTGGTGAAATGGTGAAGAAAATTGGTTTGATCATATTAATGATGATCGCATGTATTATGCCGATAAACGCAAACTCGATTAGTGTGGAGTTGCAGGATTCGGTAGATGAACTCTCAAAGGAGAATGTTGAGTTTAATGTTGTGCAAGTCGCAAAGCTTGTGGATGGCTTTTATGTATTGAATGAAGAATTTCAGGATTTAGATGTAGACTTCAATACGGAGTTATTGGCTGAAGAAGTGGAAGCAATTTGTACAAAATTAAGTGGGTATTCCATGGTTGGACAAACTCTTGTCACGGATGAAGAAGGGAAAGCTGTTCTTGAAGATGTAGAAGAAGGATTGTACTTTATTGATCCTGTCAATATTCATGAGTACGAAAGAATGAGTCCGATGTTAGTGAGTGTTCCTGAGTGGGATGGGGATACATTAAATTATGATGTCGTGATGTATCCTAAGCATCGTCCGTTTGAAAAGCTGATTATTAAAAAGATTGATAGGGATTCTAAGGATGAGATTTTGGATTCTATCGAGTTTACAAGCTATAAGGATAAGGATTGTACGGAATCTTTAAAGACATTTAAAGGGAATGGTACTCTATCGATTTTAATGCGTGAAGATGCGATGTATTTAAAGGAGACAAAGGCTCCTAATGGGTATGAAAAATCGGATCAAGTCTTATTTGTGGAAGTCAAGGAGGATGAAATCTTTATTGATGGTAAAAAGGTAGAGAATCATGAATTCTTGTTTGAGAATAAGAAGATTCATGTTCCAACAGGAATTGAATATCATGGTAATATTTATGTAACTTTAGGTTTAATTGCGCTTGTCGTAATTTTACATTTGATTAATAAGAAGTTAAGAAAGTAGGTGTTTTCCTGCTTTCTTTTCTTGTGGTATGATGGGCATATGGAAAAAGGTCAATATGTATATATTTTAGAGTGTAGGGATTCTACATATTATACGGGATATACAACGGATGTAGATAAAAGATTAGAAACACATAACTTGGGTAAGGGGGCAAAATATACGCGGTCTAGAAGGCCTTGTAAGCTTGTGTATGTAAGGGCTTGTGAGTCGAAGTCCAAGGCTTTGAAGTTGGAATATAAAATTAAACAAATGTCTCGAAAAGAAAAGCCGGAGTTGATTGAAGGAATCTTGAAAGAAATGTAGTTTCGTATTATTATATAGAAAGCGAAAGGATGATTATAACTATGAATAAAACTAGAACTCGTTTTGCGCCGAGTCCAACTGGCTATATGCACATTGGAAATTTGCGTACAGCTTTATTTGAATTTTTAATTGCGAAACACGAAGGTGGCGACTTCTTATTACGTATTGAGGATACTGACCAAGAGCGTAAGGTAGAAGGTGCTGTAGATGTTATTTATAAAACTTTAAAAGAGTGTGGTTTGAACTGGGATGAAGGTCCAGATATTGGTGGAGACTTTGGTCCATATGTTCAAAGTGAACGTTTGCCTATGTACAAAGGGTATGCCGAAGATTTAATTAAACTTGGTGGAGCTCACTATTGTTTCTGTAGTGAAGAGGAGATTGAGGCTCAAAGAAAAGAAGCTGAAAGCTTAGGTATTTCTTTTAAGTTCAATGATCCTTGTAAGCACTTGAGTGCTGAGGAAGTACAGGCTAAATTGGATGCGGGTGAACCTTATGTTATTCGTCAAACAATCAAAGATGTTGGTGAAACATATTTTGATGATGAAGTATATGGTCGTATTGAAGTAGATGGTGATGTATTGGATGAACAAATCTTGATTAAATCGGATGGATATCCAACATACAACTTTGCGAACATTATTGATGATCACCAGATGCAGATTTCTCACGTAGTTCGTGGAAATGAATATTTATCAAGTACACCTAAGTACAACTTGATTTATGATGCGTATGGATGGCAAAGACCAACCTATGTACACGTACCGCCTGTAATGAAGGATGAACACCACAAATTATCAAAACGTAATGGAGATGCTTCTTTCCAAGATCTTGTTGCGAAGGGATATTTGCCGGATGCGATCATGAATTATATTGCACTTCTTGGATGGGCTCCTGAAACAGAACAGGAAATCTATACTTTGGATGAGTTGATCAAAGTATTTAATATTCACCGTATTTCTAAATCACCAGCCATTTTCGATATTGATAAATTGACTTGGATGAACGGTGTATATTTGAGAAACATGGATGAAGAAACATATTATGAAACAGTTCGTCCATACTTAGAAAAAGCGGTTCATGGACCATACAACTTAAAAGAGATTGCCAAAATCATTCAACCTCGTATTGATATCTTGAATCAAATCGAAGAAAGTGTTGACTTCTTTGATACATTAGTAGATTACGATTTAGAGATGTATCGTCACAAGAAGATGAAGACAACTCCAGAAGTTGCATTAAAAGCTTTAAAAGCCAGCAAGCAAACTCTAGAAGCCTTTGATCAATGGGACAGCATGGATGCATTGCACGAATGTTTATTAGCTCTTCCTAAAGAGTTGGAGATGAAGAATGGACAGGTATTATGGCCAATTCGTACAGCTGTTTCTGGTAAACAATTCACTCCGGGTGGAGCGATCGAAATTGCGTTTATCTTAGGAAAAGATGAAACATTACGTCGTATCCAAGTGGGTATTGATCGTTTGAGTGAAATCGTAGAAGAGTAAAACATACAAACGCTTAGAGAAATCTAGGCGTTTTTTTTTGCATTTTACCGGCAAAAACAAATGAATAATAAAGCATCTGCGATATAAAATTGCCGATAATATGGTATACTATTACTAGATGGAGGATTGCTTATGAGATATTTTTCAGTGGCTGAAATAGCTAAAAAATGGGATCTATCTGAGCGCAGTGTTCGAAATTATTGTGCACAGAATCGTGTAGATGGTGCATTTATTGCCGGTAAAACTTGGAAAATTCCAGAAAATGCCAAAAAACCTGTTCGTACGAACAAGAAGAAAGAACAGCCTGTTACTTTATTGGATATCTTGAAGGAACAAAAGATAAACAAGTATTCTGGTGGGATTTATCATAAAACACAGATTGATTTAACGTATAATTCAAATCATATTGAAGGAAGTCGCTTGAGTCATGATCAAACTCGATATATTTTTGAAACAAATACGATTGGTGTAGAAAATGAAGTGTTGAATGTGGATGATGTACTTGAAACGACAAATCACTTTCGATGTATTGATATGATTATTGATCATGCCAAGACTACTTTGAGCGAGAATTTTATTAAAGATTTACACTTGACTTTGAAGAATGGTACAAGTGATTCAAGAAAAGAATGGTTTGTGGTCGGCGACTATAAAAAGGTACCAAATGAAGTTGGAGGAATGAATACAGCACTTCCGGAAGAAGTTCCAGGTAGAATGAAGGAATTGTTAAAAGAATATAATGGTAAAAAAGGAAAGACTTTTGAAGATATACTCGATTTTCATGTAAGGTTTGAGCGTATTCATCCATTTCAAGATGGAAATGGTCGTGTTGGAAGATTGATTTTATTTAAAGAATGTTTGAAATATAATATTGTCCCATTTATGATCGATGATCAGTTGAAAATGTTTTATTATCGTGGCTTAAAAGAATGGGATTATGAAAGAGGATATCTGATGGATACTTGTTTGTCGGCACAAGATAAATATAAAGCTTATTTGGATTATTTTAGAATTGCTTATGAGAATAATAAATCAAATTGAAATCGATGAATATACTGTGATTGAAGTGTCTGAACAAACGTATTTTGGAAACTATGCGGTAATTGAAGGCAAAGAATATCCTATAGAAATCGTATATGATTTCTATAGGATATTCTTTAAATTAGATTCAATTCTTTAAAGGCATGATATATACCATCTTCATCTAGTGATGTTGTGATTCTATTTGCTTTATCTTTGATTTCTTGTGGAGCATTTCCCATGGCGATGCTTAGATGTGCTTTTTCAAACATAGGAATATCATTAAAGCCGTCTCCAATCGCAATCGTATCTTTAATGTCGGCATGAAAGTATTTGATTACGGCATCCATGCCTGTGGCTTTATTGATGTGGTAGGAAGTGATTTCTCCACTTTCTTTTCCTAGTGGCGCAAAGGTTGCCGGAATCACATCGTATTTGTCGGATAAATCTTGTTGGATTTTTTTGTATGGCGTTTTCCCATTATCAATAACGGAGACTTTGTTGTAGACAAGGTCTTTTATATTGTCGACAACTGTGATTTGGCTCGTTAGAATGGTAAGGCCATGTTTGGCTTTTTCTTCTTCGGTTTTACCGGCACATTGTTCTTCCACCATTTTTAACATCGTGTCTTTTGTATATTGAGTGGCATAGATGCCTGTGCTGCTTTCAAAGTTAGCTGGGATGTGGTTTGTAAGAAGGTAGTTTGAAAGATATTGGCTTTCTTCTTTTGTTAGTGCATTTTCTTCTACGATTTTGTGTTCACACTCAATGGTTGCCCCACTTCCGGCAATAATGGCGTCATAGTCAATTTCTAACATCGGGCCAAAGATTTCAATGCGTTGTCTTCCTGTGCATAGAATGACTTTGTGTCCATTTTTTTGGGCTTGAATACAAGCTTTGATGGCACTATCTGGAATGTAGCCTTCGTGATGAAATAGGGTGCCATCGGCGTCTAAAAATATAAGTTTCATAAGGACCTCTTTCTGATTGGACGAAATGATATTTTTATTCTACAATAGAAAGGTAAATATTTAAAGGGGAGGGATAAAATGGGCGATTATATGGTGATAGGTATTGTGCTTGTTTTCGTGGTATTGATGTCAATACTTCCAAAACCAGTTTATAATGCGATTACGCGTGCTTTTTCAATGCATAAAAATGGAATTCGTAGAATTCAGAAGTATCGTACGACAACCGATTCCATTGGAAATCTAATGTTGGGTATATCGATCGTTTTCTGTATCTTCTATTGTTTCATTCCGTTCTATTCATTTTTATACGGTATATTTTTTATTGTGAGCTACTTATGTCTTTTGGCACAGGCAAATCGTGTTACCACAAAGAAGCCTAAACAAATCGCAAAAACCGTTATCTTTTTGACGAATTTATTTGCGGGTGTCAGCTTTCTAGGTGCGCTTGGCTTTTTAAATGGGCATGCATCGGTGGCTGTGATCAATCAGTTCATGATTGATTTTCATGCGCATAAGGTATTCAACATCTTATACCTTCTACAAAATCGTACTTGGATGTATTGGTTGTTTCAAGGTGCATTGTTTATGTTTCCACTCTTTATTATGTGGTCACACTTTAAATATATGCGATTGGAGAATAGTGTCAAAGCGGTTTATTTTGTGACATATATTATTAAGATGTTATTTTTGATTATGATTGTGTTATGTTTTTGTTGTGAGGCATTTGATTTCTTGGATATGGTATACCAGGTGGATGCACTTAAGAAATTGGCATAGAGGAAAGAAGGATTTAAAAAATGATTACTCAAAGAATTTCAAAATTGCGTGAGAAGATGATGGAGAATAATGTACAGGCATATATTATTCCTACGTCTGACTTTCATGAAACAGAATATGTTTGCGAATATTTCGCATGTCGTAAATATATGTCTGGATTCACTGGAAGTGCAGGTATCTTAGTTGTGTTACTGGATAAGGCTGCACTATGGACAGATGGTCGTTATTTTATTCAGGCGGCAAGTCAATTGGAAGGTACAGGCATTGATTTAATGAGAATGGGCCAGCCTGGAGTTCCTGAACTAGATGCGTATATTGTTGAAAATCTAAAAGAAAACGATACCGTTGGATTTGATGGTCGTGTCATGAATACAAAGGATGCCTTGGCATATAAATCTGTATTTGATTTGGCACACTTAAATATGAATGTAAATTTAGATTTAGTAAATGACGTATGGACAGATCGTCCTGAGCTTCCTAGTACACCAACTTTCCATTATTCGGAAAAGTTTGCGGGTGAATCTATGGAAAGTAAGCTTTCTCGTTTGCGTGCTTTCTTAAAGGAAAATAAAGTCGATTCCATTGTACTAACAAGTGTGGATCAGATTGCATGGCTTTATAATTTAAGAGCACATGACATTCCTAATTTCCCGGTTGCGCTTGCATATTCAATCGTATCTTTAGATTCGGCTTCTATTTATATGGATGCTTCTCGTTTGGATGAATTGAGTGAAAAAGAATTTAGTAAGAACAATGTCACTGTTTGTGGCTATAATGATATGTATGAAGCTACAAAGACATTGAATGGTTCTGTACTTGTGGATCCTTCGAGTGTAAACTATGCGATTGTTTCTAATTTAAAGGCTAAGCCAGTATTTAAGGAAAGTCCAATCATTTTATGGAAGGCTTTAAAGAATGAAACAGAATTAAAGTGTACAAAGTGGGCGCACATTAAAGATGGTGTTGCCGTTACTAAATTCATGTATTGGTTAAAGAAGAATGCGGGTAAGATAGAGATGAGCGAAATGAGTGTTCAGTCTAAATTACAAGTTCTTCGTAGTGAACAAGAGAATTATTTAGAGGATAGTTTTGATACGATTTGTGCCTATAAAGAACATGCGGCTATGATGCACTATTCTTCAAAGCCAGAAACGAATGTTGAAATCACAAATTCGGGCATGCTTCTAATTGATAGTGGTGGACAATATTTAGAGGGTACTACAGATATTACGCGTACATTTGTGTTGGGTGATATTAGTGAGGAAGAGCGATATTGGTTTACTAAAGCATTAAGAGGACATATTCGTTTATCGGATGCACACTTCTTATTTGGATGTTCAGGAATCAACTTAGATATTCTAGCTCGTGGACCACTATGGGATCAGGATGTGGATTATCAATGTGGTACAGGACATGGTGTAGGTCACTTATTGAATGTACATGAATCACCAAATGGCTTTAGATGGAGAGTGTTACCTCATCGTAATGAAATGTGTGTATTAGATGAGGGTATGATTACTTCAAATGAGCCGGGTGTCTATTGTGAAGGTAAGTTTGGTATTCGTCATGAAAATGAAATGGTTGTCGTAAAAGGCAATGTGAATAACTATGGTCAGTTCATGCATTTTGAGCCAATTACGTTTGTACCTTTTGACTTGGATGGTTTGGATGTTTCTTTATTGACAAATGAAGAAAAGACTTGGTTGAACAACTATCATAAAGAGGTATTGGAAAAGATCAGTCCTTATTTAACAAGTGATGAAGCTGAGTGGTTAAAATCGGCTTGTCGATCTATTTAATGAAAGAAAGAATGATACCAATCACATGTCCACATTGTGGGCATGTTTTTGAGATAAAAAGAGATACGGTTGTGATTGCACAAATGGATAGTGTCGCTAGAAAACGCTTGAATGATGGTTCGTATTTTATGCATCAATGTCAAAAGTGTAAGTCGATGTTTTATTTGTACTATCCATTCCTATATCGGGATCCGAAAAAGAAGTTTAATCTTGTCTTGACACAACAAAAGAACATAGATAATTTGAGTGAAGATGAGAGGGTTGTACTTTGTCATAGTGTTTCACAGTTTCTTTTGGCTTTTAAAATCTATGATCAGTGTTTAAATCCTAAACTTGTACTGGTTAAAAAGAAGCAGTTGGAAAAGAAATTAGGTCGTAGTATCAAATTTGATTATTATGACAAGAAGAATGGTTGTCTTTGGTTTGAGGATATGGCTGTATCTTTAACCAAAGAGGAATGTAAAGAGATTCTTATTTTGTAGTATTGTCAAAATAGGTTATAATGTTGGATAGAAATGAGGTTTTACGTATGAATATTTTAATTGCCGGTGGTACTGGATATATTGGTAGTCATATTTGTGTTGAATTATTAGAAAGTGGTCATGATGTTGTCGTGATTGATGATTTCTCAAATTCAAAACCAGATGTGTTGGAATCGATTTATAAAATTACAGGAAAGCGTGTTAAATTTTATGAATTTAACGTGTTAGATGAGGAAAAGACGGAATCTGTATTTAAGGAAAATAAATTGGATGCGGTGATTCATTGTTGCGCATTTAAAGCAGTTGGTGAAAGTGTTCAAAAGCCAATTGAATATTATACAAATAACTTGATGACTACTTTAGTAGTTGCCAAAATGATGAAAAAGTATCATGTTCCAAGTATTGTGTTTAGTTCAAGTGCGACTGTTTATGGAGATCCTGAAGTGGTTCCTTTAACAGAAGACTGTAAGCTAGGTGAAACGACTAATCCTTATGGAGCTACAAAGGCGATGATGGAAAGAATCTTAACGGATGTACAGTTTGCCAACCCAGAAATGAGTGTAACTTTACTTCGTTATTTTAATCCCATTGGAGCGCATGAGTCGGGTTTGATTGGTGAAAATCCAAAGGGAATCCCCAATAACTTGATGCCTTATATTATGAAGGTGGCTACTGGTGAACTTCCTGAATTAGGTGTATTTGGAGATGATTATGATACACCAGATGGAACGGGTGTTCGTGACTATATTCATGTGGTCGACTTGGCTAAAGGACATGTATTAGCGATTGAAAAGTACAATACACCAGGTGTTCATATTTGTAACTTGGGAACTGGAAAAGGATATAGTGTATTAGATATTGTACATGCCTTTGAAAGAGTAAATGGAATTAAGATTCCTTATGTCATCAAACCAAGACGTCCAGGTGATATTGCGACATGTTATGCAGATCCTACAAGAGCTAAGGAACAGCTTGGCTGGGTGGCTGAAAAGAACTTGGATGACATGTGTAGAGATACATGGAATTTTGCGAAGAAACAATTATTATAGTGAGGTATTTATGGCTAAGATTATTTTAACGGGGGATCGTCCGACGGGTAAATTGCATATTGGACATTATGTGGGTTCCTTAAGAAATCGTGTTCTTTTACAGAATTCTGGAGAATATGATGAAATTTATATTATGATTGCGGATGCACAGGCATTGACAGATAATTTTGATAATCCGGATAAGGTGCGTGAAAACATTTTAGAGGTGGCTTTGGATTATTTGGCTTGTGGTATTGATCCGAGTAAGACAACAATTTTTATTCAGTCTGAAATCAGTCAATTGACAGAATTGACATTCTATTACATGAACTTAGTTTCTGTAAGTCGTCTTCAAAGAAATCCAACTGTGAAGGCTGAAATTAAGATGCGTGGATTTGATGCGAGTATTCCTGTTGGCTTCCAGTGTTATCCAATTTCACAGGCTGCCGATATTACGGCATTTAAGGCGACGACAGTTCCTGCTGGTGAAGATCAGATGCCTATGATTGAACAGACACAGGAGATCGTTCATAAATTCAATTCGATTTATGGGGAGACTTTGGTAGAACCTAAAATCTTATTACCACAAAACTGTGCTTGTTTAAGACTTCCGGGTACAGATGGTAAGGCAAAGATGTCTAAGTCTTTGGGTAACTGTATTTATTTGTCGGATGATGAAGAGACAATCAAGAAGAAAGTTATGAGTATGTATACAGACCCAGATCATATTAAGGTGAGTGATCCTGGTAAGATTGAAGGAAACTGTGTATTTACATATTTGGATGCATTCTGTAAGCCAGAGCATTTCGAAAAGTATTTGCCAGAATATGAAAACTTGGATGCATTAAAAGCTCATTATCAACGTGGTGGTTTAGGAGATGTGAAGGTGAAGCGTTTCTTAAATAGTGTTATGCAAGAAGAGTTAGCTCCAATTCGTGAAAGAAGATTGGAATGGCAGGCTAAACTTCCTGAAGTTGTCAAGATTCTAGAAGAGGGTACGAAAAAGGCGTATGCGACAGCTGAAAAGACTTTGGATGAAGTGAAGTCGAGTATGAAAATCAATTATTTCAAAGATAATACTTTGATCTAGGGGTATAGAAAATGGTAGTTGTAGATAAAGAAAATTTTATGGGTGGTACTGGTATTGCGCATTTTGAGCATATCATGAGTGCTCAAGAGATGCATGGTATGAATCGTGTGTATGCCAAGGTCACTTTAAAGAAGGGTTGTAGTGTTGGTTATCATGTGCATAATGGAGATGGCGAAGATTATTTCGTTCTTTCTGGAGTGGCAACATTGGATGATAATCATGAGCGAACTTTATATTTAAAGCCTGGAGAACATTATTTTACACCGAGTGGTAAGGGTCATAGTATTTTGAATGAACAAGATGAGGATCTTGTCTTCATGGCTTTGATTATTTATGATTCTCAACAAAAAATGTAAACAGATTACTAATTTGTGCAAACATGATGAACAAAATTGATATATAATACTATTGGTTTTGTGAAAGCGTTTTCGCACATAGAACTATTTCTCTCTATAATATTTCTGTGAGAAATAAACCGTCAATTAATTCTCTTAAATCGCGACTTAATAGAGGATGCATAAAGAGTAGGAATGCGCGCCTACTCTTTTTTGTTGATTAAACTTTGTGTATACTAGACATAGGAACGTCTGAAGTGGGTAAAAGATGCGTCTCACACGCCGTAGTGGCCTGGGTAAGCGTTATTTATTTTTGAAAGGTAGGGTATGTTGTATGGCAATCAAGAGTTTTACAGATACATATAAAATTAAAGGTTCTGATATAGATCGATTTTGTCGTATTATGTCGGATACAAAGAAAATCAAAATTCAAATAACAAATGATCATCATGATCTAAAAGATGTTGAAGAATTCAAAAAAATGTTTGGATTCAGTAAATGAAGTACGTAACTGTTCTTTGAAATGAATTGATTCTAAACTTACTAGAAATAAAAAAAGTTTCTTTGGAACGACCTATGCATTTGGAAAAACGATTAATACACACTTAATTGGACAATTATCAAAGAATTATACAAATGGTAATGATAAATTGATTAGTGGGGATTTACTTATTGAACTAGCTTTCGAGCGTATTAAAGAAAAGAATATGTTAAGTCCTAGTCCAGTAATTCACATAGATTGCAAAGTTGAGTCGAAGTTAAAACAATTTTATGAGAAAATGGGATTTGTTTATTTTAAGAAAAACGAGGATAAAGATTTGCTTATGTATTTGATGCCTATGAAAAAAGTGAAAGATGCGGATTTTACAAATGAAAAATGATGTATTGAGCACAATTTATTCTCTTAAATCGCGACTTAATAGAGGATACATAAAGAGTAGGAATGCGCGCCTACTCTTTTTTGTTGCATAAATGGTTTAAAATAATTGAAATTAAGTACAAAATGTATGGAAAATGTAATATCATTAAATTATGAAAAAATTGAGTAAGATTGAGATATATAATTTTAAGAATATTAAAAGAGCCGAATTAGATTTTAAGCATTCTATACTGGGTTTGTATGGACAGAATGGTTCTGGTAAAACAACTTTGATCGATGTGTTGGATTTAATTAAGACCATTTTATGTGGTCAAAAAATTTCATCGGATTTTTTAAATATGATTCATGTAGATGCAGAGTATTCTAGAATTGTAGTACAGTTTACTATGGATGAGAAGGAAAGACATAGTGAGATTGAGTATTCGTTTAAGTTGAATAGATCTTGTATTTATGATGAGATTCTTTCTTATGCGTATACGGATGGTGAAACAAGAGTTGTAAAGTCTAAATTGATAGATACTTCAAATTCAATGACTTTTAGTCCTGTATCCAAGTATAAGTCTTTGATTGGACCTTCAAAAGTGAATGAATTGGATGTTATGGTGATTAAAAAGATGGTTCGTAAGGAATTTCGATCATTTATTTATTCAAGTGAGTTTTTGGAAGTTGTTCGAAATAGAAGTAACGAATGTAAAGATAAAGAGTTTATGCGTCATGTGTATATTTTAGAGAGTTTGGTTAATTTTGCGAATTATGAATTGTTTGTGGTGAAATCTAAGTGTTGTATAGATGATTCAATGGTTCTTTCTAAAAGTGCTTTGGATGTTTATAAGAGAAAAATTGAAAGTATGAATCGAGTTCTTCCTTATTTGGTGCCTGATCTTACACTGGATGTACAAGTGCTTGAAAAAGAATTGATGAGGGATAGTTCAGTTGGATATCGTGTGGAATTGGTTTCCAATAAAATACCATTTCAATATGAGTCGGATGGTGTAAAGAGAATTGTATCGATACTACAACCTTTGATTGAAGTTTTTAATGCAGATTCAGTTGTGGTTGCGATTGATGATTTGGATTGTGGTATACATGAATATTTGTTTGGTGAAATCGTAAAGTTGATGTGTGAACAAGCTAAGGGGCAATTGATTTTTACGGCGCATAATTTGCGTCCGTTAGAATTAATCAATAAGAAGTTTCTAGTATTCACAACAACAGATCCAGACAATCGATATGTTCGTTTTAAGAACATTGCAGCACATAATAATTTAAGGAATGTATATATAAGAGATATTGCATTAAGTGATTTTATAAAGAGTGCAGAGATTTCTTATGGGTTAAGAAAGGCAAAAGGGTAGAGTAGTATTACTTTTGTCTTAATTGCATAGCATAATTTAATGAAAATTTAAATGTAAAGGAGCTAATATTATGGATAATACAACAAGTTTCAATATTTGTGTAGATAGTGATATTTTAAAACAATGTGAAGCCATGTATGGTGAATTAGGTGTTGATTTGAATACTGCGATCAATGTGTTTCTTAATAAGTCACTCTGTGTAGGTGGTTTTCCTTTTGATGTAAACAAGGAAACAATGGCAGCTATGTTGGAGGCTGAACGTATTGTGTGTGATCCTTTTGTAAAACGATACTCTGATGTAGGGGAAGCATTGAAAATGTTGAAAGAGTGAGTATACATTGAGAACAAATATATTTAAAAAAATGAAGAAACGCTAGCTTGAGATTGTCCATATCGGATAAAAAAAGAGTAAAAGCTCTAAATTTGATTGGTGTGAGTCTGAACATCTCACCGAGTCCTCATTGTTTTTAGCCTTGGTCCAGGCTGACGGTACCAATCATTTTCCGTTTGATTTTTGTAGGGTACACCGCTCTTGGTATTTCTACCTTCAATCGTATTTTACACAATATATTATTAAGGCAAAGGCTATGTTCTTGTATTGACATCCATATAAATGAGTATTGATACAATAAGCTTTAGTGTTCGTGTAGATAGTAATATTAAGAAACAAAGTGAAGCGAGTATAGTAATTTGAATATCGCAATTCATGTTAATGGTTTTCTTATTGATGTTCGTTTAGAGAATCTATGTTAGAAGCAGTATTTAGTATTGAAAGATGTTAGTTTATGACTGATTTTAATACAAATTCACTAAAAAGTACAAAGACAAATGGTTGTATAGGGATTATAATAAAGGTGTATTAAGTGCTAATACATAAAACTTCCTTTCTATCTTAAAACTATGGGAAATGCGGCAGGACTTTGTGTCTTGTCGTTTTTCCTTTATAATGGGTGTGGAGGTTTTTTTGTGTATGAAATATCCTAAGTTTTTAAATGAGAAGTATAATACGATTGGTGTTTGTGCTATGTCGAGTGGTGTAGGGCATAAGCTAGATAGTTTTGATGCGTCTATAGAGTATATTGAATCCAATGGGTTTCATATTGTTGAAACAGCTAGTGTTCGTAATAATAGTGAACCAAGTATTGATGCCAAAACTCGTGTTGATGAATTGAATTCGTTGGTGAATGATTCTAGTGTTGGAGCTGTATGGTTGGCGGCTGGGGGTGACTTTCAGTTTGAGACGTTGCCGTATATTGATTTTGATTGGATTGAAAAGAATCCCAAGTGGTACTTGGGGGCGAGTGATCCTACAAATTTATTGTTTCCCATAACTTGTAAGTGTGATTTGGCTACGGTGTATGGTTTTAATGCGGGTAGTTTTGATGAATATGGTATCAATGAATATTCGAGTTTGTGTCTTGATTTTTTAAAGGGGAAGAATAGTAAACTGCATTCGAGTTCTATGCATCAGGATGTTGATTTTTATAATGATGGAGCTCCAATACTTAACACAAAGACAGAATATGTGGGTAGTTGTAGTGTATCGGGTAGATTACTTGGTGGTTGTTTTGAGAGTATAAATGATATGGCGGGCACGCCTTATGATTTTGTAGAAGTTTTTAATGAACGATATAAGTTGGATGGGATTATTTGGTTCTTTGATATTTTTTCAATGAATTCATGTGATGTGTATCGTGCTTTATTGAAGATGAAGTATATGGGGTATTTTAAATATACGAAGGCTATATTGGTAGGTCGTGTACTATTTAAGAATGTTTCGGATTTGATTGGGTATGACCAGGCTTTTAAAAAGGCACTACCTGATATAAATGTTGTATTTCAGGTGGATATTGGTCATACGTATCCGCATATGTATGTAGTAAATGGTGCCATGGCGCGTGTTGAGATTTGTGATGGTCAGGGTACTATTGATTATGAAACGAAAGAGTGATTTTAAATGATTGAATATACTCAAGAGAAGAAGTTTACACCGATGAAGTACAAGAATTGTTCTTGTCAGTGAATTGGGTGTCTGGTGAATATCCAAAGCGATTGTATAAGGCTTTAATGCATACAAGTACAGTCATTAGTGCTTGGAAGGATGGAAAGCTTTGCGGTTTAGTTCGTGTGCTAGATGATAGTGAGATGCTTGCGTATGTGCATTATGTACTTGTAAATCCAAAGTATCAGGGTTTGGGTATTGCTGGCATTTGATTGAACTGGTTAAAGAGAAGTATAAGGATTATTTGTATATTGAGGGTATGCCTGAAGACAAGAGCAATGTAGCTTTTTATGTGAAGCATGGTTTTCAAGAGCTTGAGGGTGCTGGTAGTATCATCATTTGTAATCCGGGAAAAAAGGAATAGTTAAAAACCCCATATCTATAGAAGGTATGGGGCTTGTTGATAATATAATATTCTACTAATTTATAATTTACAACGAATGCAATTTGGCAATCAATGCTTCTTGAAGGACTTGCGAAAAATTGATTTTTTTGCTCATAGCTTCTTTGTTTAACCATTCGGGTATGGTTAATGTTTTTTTGATAGCTTTATTGAAATGTGTTTTTGCATATTCTTCGACATCAACAGATACAAGGGTGACAAAAGATTGTTTAAATTCGAATTCAAGTTCAGATGCGATTTGTGTTGGATCAATTTCTTCTAACTTTGAAGGAATTGGAATATCTTCATTGTCTAGTTTTGCGCTGAACAATGCACCGGCTAGACAATCTACGGCCATTTCCATTGCGTCTTGTAGTGAATCTCCACATGTGGAAAGGTAATTGAAGTCTGGAAAAATGACAGAGTAATGATTTTCTTCTTCAAAGAAACAAGCTGGATAAATTGACAACATGTTGTTTACCTCCTTTTTAAAATATTCAAGCAGAGTTATTTAAGCCCTGCTTGTTTTAGGATGGATTGTTCAGTTGACTTTGACAAATCTTTTGTGTGAAATGGTATAGTCACTTTACCTTTTTTCGTTGGGTGTTTGTATTGCCTGTGGGAACCCACTTGGCTTTTTAATACCCATCCATCCGCAAGGATAAGTCGCTCCATATCCTTTGACGTCATTGGCATATGTGTCCTCCTTGCACAATTATTATACCAAAATATACGTGCATACACAATACGTATTATAGCAAAACGTATAAACAAAAAGAAGGAGGTTAATCCTTCTTTGAAATATAGAGTGTACATGTAAAGTCTAGGTTTTTAGATTGGTCAATTAAGTATTGGGGTTGTACTTTTGCGCCCCAGCTATTGATTCCGCCTACGCCCATTTGTTGTTTTGTGATTCTTAGATGGGTTGTATTGGTTTGTGGAAGTTCAAATGTGTGGTTAGCATTATATAGGTGCATAAAGGAATATTTGCTTGCCATGCATTCCATTTTTTCAGACTTGATGTTTACTTGAATGGTATCGTTGGATAGGCTGCACCATTTGCAGTCTGTGTGATTGCCATGTTCTTGTGGCTTTAAGTATGGAATGTAGTTTGTGTCTACGTTTTCAAAGTAGAAATCGGTTAAGGCATGGTCTCGATCTATATATGTGTCTTTTTCGCCTTTTCCAAAGTAGGCGAAGTTTTTGAACTCTTCTTTTAGAACAAACTCGATTCCGAATAGTGGTAGTGTTTGTCTTTGTGAGTTTTTGTCCATGTGCAACTGGATTTGAATACTTTGATTGTTGTAGACTGTATAGACGAGTTTACATTCTTCTTCAATGGATTCAAGTTGTATTGTATAGATCATTTGTGCGCATTTGGAGTTTCGTATCATTTTAAAGTCGACTACATTTTGAAATAGGCTGGCATTTAGCCAGTTGGCATAGGTTTGTTTAGCACCGCGATCATTGTCTGTTAAGGCTCTATAGAAGATGGGTTTTGGTGCTTGTTTAAGTATTTCTTCATCATTTACTTGAATGGATACTAAACCTTTTCGTTTATCGAATAAGTATTCGGTATCGATAAATTGAATGCCGATTGTTTCTTTGCCTTCTACTACGAGCATGGCTTGTTCTTTGGGTTGGTCTTGTTTGACTTCAAAGACTTGTTGGTCGAAGGATTGAATGCCTAATGGTGTTTTGTAGTAGATGGTTTTTGTGTAATAGCCTGGGGTATTGATTTGTTTAAATTGTACGGGCATTGTTTTTGTAGTGCCTGGTTCTACGCTTGTTTTAAAGATGCCGGATTGTATAACGAGTCCGTTTTGTTTCAATTCAAAGACAAAGGTATCTTTACTTAGGTCGTAGAATAGGTTTTTATTTTTAATGGTTACTGAATCGAAATGGATTTCCATATCGACATAGCGGTAGAGTTGTTTTAGTTCTTGGCTTTTGCCAGTTTCTTCTCGATTGGCTAAAAGAATGCCGTCTCCACAGAAGTTAGAGTCGTTAGGGTAGTCGTCGAAGTCTTGTCCATAATAGTATTGTCCGTCTTTTTGGATGGCTTGGTCTACATAGTCCCATACAAAGCCGCCTTGGTATTGTTCGTATTCGTCTTCTAGATTGGTATATTCTTCCATGCCTCCAAGACTATTTCCCATGGCGTGCATATATTCACATAGCATAAATGGTTTCATTGGATGGCTTTCTAGATAGGCTTTCACATTTTCTGGAGATGTATACATTCTAGATTCAATGTCCGAAGCGTTTTCGAATGTTCGATCTTGTGTGATGCCTTCATAGTGGACAAGTCTTGATGGGTCTTGTTCTTTGAAGTAGTCGTGTAGAATCATAAAGTTGGATCCGCTGCCGGATTCATTTCCAAGTGACCACATTAAGATGCAGGCATGGTTTTTATCTCTTTCATACATGCTTCTTGCACGGTCTAATAAACAATCTGTCCATTCGGTTTTGTTTTGTGGAAGGATGTCACGGGCTCCGTGGGTTTCTAGATTCATTTCGTCAATGACGTAGATGCCGTATTGGTCGCATAATTTGTACCAATAGCTGTTGTTTGGATAGTGGGATGTTCTTACGGCGTTGATGTTTAGTGATTTTAAGATATGGATGTCTTCTTCCATTTGTTCTTGGGATAAACATCTTCCTGTTTTTGGATCCCATTCATGGCGGTTGATGCCGTGGAATACAATTCGTTTTCCATTGAGTTTCATAATGCCATATTCAAGCGTGAATTTTCGAAAACCAACTTGTTCTTGAATGGTTTCTATGATTTCGTTGTTTGTATCGTATAGAACGAGTTCTAATTGATAAAGATTTGGAAATTCACTGCTCCATAGACATGTATTTTCTACTGGGATTTCAAATGTATCTTGCATATTGCCATTCCATACGATGTTTCCTTGTGGATCGTATAGTTTGGCTTGTAGTGTATGGGATTCATTACTGCTCATTTTACAAACACAACTAAGAACACTTTTGCGTGTGTCTAGATCAATGTCTGTATCTATTTTTAAGTCTTGTATGTGAAGACTAGGTTGTTTATAGATCATAACATCTCTAAAGATACCGCTAAAGCGCCACATGTCTTGGTCTTCTAGCCATGTGCCTGTGCATTTTTGAAAGATGCGTACGCATAGTACGTTATCTTTTTCTTGTGTGTATTTTGTAATGTCAAAACGACTTGGGGTAAAGGAATCTTCTGCGTATCCGATAAATTTACCATTTAGCCATACGTAGATATTGGATTCTGCACCTTCAAAGGATAGGATGAGTTTATTTCCGATAAAGTCTTGTGGACAATCAAATGTTTTACGATATTGATAGACTTTGTTTTTGTCCATGTCAATTTGTCCTGGTTTTACCACGTCATGCCCATCCCAAGGGTAGGTTACGTCTGTATAGTGTGGGTTATCGAATCCTTGTAGCTGGATGTGTCCGGGTACTTGGATGTCGTTCCAGTTGGAGTCATTAAATTCTGTATTATAGAAGAATTTAAAGCATGAATCATAATTTTTTGAAAGGTTGAATTTCCATGTTCCATTTAGTGAGAATGAGCTTGGTTTTTTGTCCTTTCCAATTGTATATATGTGGTCGCTATAAGCGTGTAGTCTATTTACTTGAAAGACGCGTGGGTCTTTGATCCAGTTTAAGTCTGGTGTTCGCATTGTATCACTCCTTGTTCAGTAACTTAAATTATATCAAAGGCAAGTGTTGAAAGGAAGGTAAAAATCAATTAAAATAGTTGATAAATTGGAGGTTGAAAGATGTCAGACATTCTTGGTTTTGTGGTTTCAATAGCCTTAATTTATTTTGGAATCAAAGTCGCATTTAAGTTTATTAAGTGGATTGGGATTTTGTTGGTTGTAGTATTTGTGTTTAAGATGGTAGCACTTCTTATATAAGGGAACTGAAGTTCTCTTTTTCGTATTATGAAACCAGGAAGAAAAGTATTCTGGTTAATATAGAATTGTATAATGTAGATGAACAGATCAAGAATCATTTCTATTGAAAGAGAATCAACTGTATGTTTAGTTATACATGGTATTCAAGTCAGGATATAATATTCCTGGCTTTTTCTTTTTGCAGGCATGTAATGAGAACAAAGTCTTAGAGAAGAAATGACGTAGCTCTTTTTAGACCTTTGAGTCAGTCGTAAAAAACGTCATTCTTCCTATTTCTGTTTATAGTTATACAGCATAACTGTTTTTGGAGGCTATTATGTTACTCAAAAATGTGAAGGTTCTTCGTCCTAAAACGACTAAAATTCAAAAAAGAAATGGTATCGGATATGTGTATCAGGTTATTGGAAAATCTTATAAAAAAGATAAAAAATATACGGTGGAAAATAGAAAACTGATTGGTAAAATGATCGATGAGGAATGGATGATTCCCAATGAATATTTTGAACAGTATTATCCAGATGTATGTGGTGAACAGGTTAAGCGGAATGATAAAAGAAATAAGAAACCTATGGATTCATTCACTATATGTAACGTTCAAATGGATGAATCGAAGAAGTCAGAGAAGAAGTTTCAAATTGGAAAGGTTCTATGAAATATGGAATGATAGAATCATTCACCCATATATCCATGTAGATATTTGGAGCGGTGACAAAGTCATTTACAACAAGAATGTTTAAAGTAACAGTGGGGAGCTGTATGCGGGAAAACTGCACGTACGGTTCTTAGAGGAGATTATCTCCAACTGTTTAAAAGATTAAAGAAGGAGGTAAATTTACTTATGAAACGATATATTAATTATTCAATTGTATATGCAGTATTGGCTATGGTCAGTGGAGTGTTTTATCGTGAGTTCACAAAGTTGAATGGTTATACGGATTGGACGACTTTAGCGGTTGTTCATACGCATTATTTTATTTTGGGTATGATGTTCTTTTTGATTCTTGGATTGGTTTCAATGAATATTAATTTAAAAATAAATCGTGCAGTGTTGTTTTATAATTTTGGATTAAATCTAACGGCTATTATGTTAGTAGTTCGTGGGATTGTTCAAATTTTAGGCTTTAATGTTGTATCTGCTTTGATTTCAGGTATTGCGGGTATTGGTCATATTGTTTTGGGCGTTTCATTGATTTTGATATTATTGGATATTAAAAAGGGTTGTATTAAAGGTGGATTATGATCCATCTTTTTTTGACATTATCACATAATTTTAATATACCCCTTATATAAAGATGATATTACAAGAATATGATTTGACTTTTTCAATTTTTTTTGTTTCAGGCTTTTTATTATGGTATACTTTTCTACGTAGAGAAATTCTCTACAAAAATAGGAGAGTGTTTTTATGTATTCGAAATATGGAAAGCGAACGATAGATTTTCTTTTGAGTTTGGCTGGAATCATAATCTTATCTCCACTATTGATTGTATTAATGGTTTTAATTAAGGTGACTTCTCCGGGGCCTGTGTTTTTTAAGCAGAAGCGTGTGGGAATTCATAAGTCTTATTTTAATATTTTAAAGTTTAGAACAATGCGTATTGATACACCGAAAGACATGCCTACGCATTTATTGGAAAATCCAGATCAATATATTACGAGTATTGGAAAATTTTTGAGAAAGACGTCTTTGGATGAGCTTCCACAGTTGTTTAATATATTTAAAGGGGAAATGGCAATTGTGGGTCCAAGACCTGCTCTATGGAATCAATATGATTTAATTGAATTGAGAGATCATTATGGCGCTAATGATGTACTTCCTGGTCTTACTGGTTGGGCTCAGGTAAATGGTCGTGATGAGTTGGAAATAGATGTGAAGGCTAAGCTTGATGGAGAGTATTGTAAGAATTTAAGTTTTTCTTTTGATGTGAAATGTTTTTTTATGACAATCTTTTCAGTGTTAAAACATGATGGGGTTGTCGAAGGTGGTACGGGAAGTATCCATAATAAAGATAATAATAACTAGGGGATAGTTATAAGGTTTTCGTTTATATCATATTTAGGTTGAGGGGTTTTGTATGGTCGTAGCATTAGTATATGCGTTTGATACATGTTTGGATCGTATTCATTTATTGAAGAAATACTACACTTCTAAGGGGTTTGATGTTGTGAGTGTAACTTCAAATTTTTCGCATAGAAAAAAAACGGTTTATCAAGCTGAAGCTGATGTTGTGATTTCTGTTCGTGAGTATCATAAGAATCTTTCTGCGGACAGAATCTTGTCTCATATTGAGTTTTCTAAAAAGGCAAGAAAGGCCATGGAAGACATTCAACCAGATTTAATTCATTGTATTATACCGTGTAATACGCTTGTAAAAGAAATGGCGAAATATAAAAAGAAACATCATAATGTTAAAGTGATGTATGACATTATTGATTTATGGCCAGAATCCATGCCGATTGATCGATATAAGGGATTATTGCCTTTTAAAATATGGAAGAATAATCGTGATAAGTATTTATCAAGTGGGGATGTTGTTTTCTGTGAATGTGAATTGTTTAAGAAATATGTACATTGTGGAAATGTTCTATATTGGGCAATTGATAGAGAGTGTTTGCCAATGAATCCGTATTTAAGTGAGAATGAGTTGCAGTTCTGTTATTTGGGTTCGATTAATAATATTATAGACATTCCTAGAATCACTGCTTTTTTAAGGGAGTGCAGTACTCATAAAAAGTGTACGTTACATATTATTGGTGATGGTGAAAATAAAGAATATTTCATTCAAGAAGTATTATGTGTAGGAGTCAATGTAGTTGACCATAAGGAAGTATACGATTTTCAACGCAAACAAGAAGTGTTTGATCAGTGTAATTATGGCTTTAATGTCATGAAGTCGAGTGTAGTAGTTGGGTTGACTATGAAGTCACTAGACTATATGTGTGCGGGACTTCCTATCATAAATACAATTAAGGGGGACACAAAAGATTTTTGTGAAGAATGGGATATTGGTTTCAATTTGAAAAAGTCGAATATAAAAGAAGTGGCAGAAAGGGTTTGCTCAGAAAGTATGGATGTGCAGCTTCAAAGAAGAAAGAATATTCAGAATTTGTATAACACATACTTTACGACAAAGAAATTTAATGCCACATTAGATGAGGCTTTAAATCGAATTTTTTAGAAAGCTAGGTGATTAAGAATGATTTCAGTCGCAATGACTACGTATAATGGTGAAAAATTTGTTTGCGAACAAATCGAATCCATTCTTAATCAATCTATGAAAGTAGATGAAATCATTGTTTGTGATGATGGATCGAGTGATTCAACTATAGAATTATTAAAAAAATATCCAGTTAAGGTAGTACAAAATGATGTGAATCTAGGGTATCGTCTTAACTTTAAAAAAGCTATGGAATTATGTAGTGGGGATTATATTTTTTTGTGTGACCAAGACGATATTTGGTTGCCTAATAAAGTAGAAGAAATGGTGCATATTATGAAGACTCATTCGAATATGCATGTATTGTCTTCTTCTTTTATTTATATTGATGATAAAAATCAGAAAATTCAAATGAAATTGGACAAGAGTCGGTCCAATAATAATTTATATTGTCGTCCTGTTGAAAAAGATAGTTTATATCAAGTGAATTTCTTGGATTATCTTGCCATGAACTATTTTCAAGGTTGTTCTCTTCTATTGGATAAATGGATCAAGGATTTAGTTTTAGAATATTACTCTACAGATATTGAACATGACTATTTAATTAATAGTATTGCGGCGAGTTTTGATAGTATGTACTTTTATAATAAGCCATTGTTTCAGTATCGTCTGCACGAAAAGAATTCTATTGGTGCACAATATGATACACAAACAAAAGAGGAGCACTTACAAAGAGCAAATACATTAAAGATTCGTACACAGAATGCTCATAATGCATTAAATGTTTTAAATATAATTCGATTGGCAAATTCGGACTATTATCAAGAGAATCAAGAAGAGTTTAAACATATGAGTGCTTTTTTTAATCAACATATTCAAGCATTGGAAAATAAGAAGTTTTTTGAGTTGTTGTGCCAAAATACAAGTCCTTATTATTCACTTATTAAAACAAAGAAAGCGAGAGTTATGGACTTATTGTATGTGCTGAAAGAAAAGGTGATTCGATGATTTCAGTTGCGATGGCTACATTTAATGGCGAAACATATATTCAAGAACAGTTGGATTCTATTTATAATCAAACACGTAAAGTGGATGAAATCATTATTGTGGATGATTGTTCTACTGATTCAACAGTTCGTGTTATTGAGCAATATATTTTATCTCATAAAGATATAAATATTAAGTTATACAAGAATGAAGAAAATCTTGGGTATAAAAAGAATTTCAAAAAAGCAATTTCATTATGTCATGGAGATTATGTTTTCTTAAGTGATCAAGATGATATTTGGAAATTCAATAAAGTAGAAGATATGATTTCTATTATGGAAAAGAACTCGAATATTTCAGTCCTAGCTTCTTCTTTTGAATTTATAGATCAAAAGGGAGATGTTTTTACAGTTCCTTTAGATTCTAGAATGTCCAATAATAATCTTTTAATGAAGAAGGTTAAAACGAATGAAGTAGTACCCATCAGTTTTTATGAATTATCGATTCGTAATAGTTTTCAAGGTTGTGCCTTATGTTTAACTAAGAAATTATGTGCTCGTTTTCTAGAATGTTTTACAGAAGAGTTTGTACATGATTGGTTGATTGTATTATTGGCAAGTGAAATGAATTCCATGTATTTTTATAATGTACCCTTGTTTCAATATAGGATACATGATAAAAATGCGATTGGATTAAAAGATGTTACGACATCAAACACAGCTACGGATGCTTTATATGCGCGTACTGCATTTTGTGAATCTGCTTTATATGTGATGCATGTATTAAGAAAAGTAGATTGTGATTTTGAAAAGAATATTACGGATTTTGATTGTTATTCTGATTTTTGTGAGAAACATATTCAATACTTAAAAAAAGGTAGTTTTTTTAGAGTGTTATTTCAAAATTTCAATTCGTATTATAAAGTGATTAAAACACCAAGAGCACGTGTAATGGATTTGGTATTTTGTTTAAAACAAGGAATAAGAAGGTAGATATGAAAATTTCATTAGTTATAGTGGCATATAAAAATGGAAATATTTTGTTGGATTGTTTAAATTCAATAGAAAAGTACAATGATTTAAAAGATGAATTAGAAGTCATTGTAGTGGATAATAGTCCTATCAATGAAAGAGTTGAATCTTTTGTAAGACAATCGAATATGCAAAATATACAATATATACCTTCCGACAATAAAGGCTTTGGTGCTGGAAATAATGTGGGTGCCAAGGTTAGTCAGGGAGAGATCATTGGATTTATAAATCCAGATATAGTATTGATTGAACCGATTTTTAAACAAATCTATTTAGATTTTAAAAAGAATTCAAATTTAGCGATTGAAGGCATTCGATTGTTGAAGAAGGACTTGAGTCCAGGGTACTCCTTTTATTTTGAGTACAATACAAAAGTATGGCGTAATTGGACAATTAAATTATGGAATAAACTGGGGCGGTTTAATGAGAAGAACATGTTCATAACGGGCGCAAACTTATTTGTAAGAAAAGATATGTTTATGAATGTGGGCATGTTTGATGAGAATATATTTATGTACTTTGAAGAATCTGATTTAACAAGTCGTATTAAAAGTAAATATCCTCATGCAGAAGTGAAATTCAATAAAGGGTTAAAAATGATTCATTTAGAGGGCGGATGTACAGACGCATCTAAAGAGCGTATTAAAATGAGTTGGGATTCAATGATTTATTATGGGAAAAAGAATCATTTGAATTATAAGAAAAAGGTACGTTTTGAATATGGTTATTATAAATTTAAGAAATGTATTTTTAGTTTGATCAGTCAGTCAAAGAAAAAGGAATATACAGAATTGCTTGAATTTTTAAAACAAAATTATCCAGAATATTTATAGAATTTATGGATTGTGGTAGAATACGATATGTTTATAAAGGAGATCTTGCATGGAAAAGAATACAACGAGCTTAATATATAGAATTTTTGCAGCACTTTTATCAATTGTACTTTTGGTTTTGTCTGGCTTTGCGGCATATCAAATTGTGACATTAAATGTATTGCCTAGTAATTTATTATTACCAGTCATCTTAATAATTGTGATTTTAAATGCGATTTTAATTTTATTAATTAATTTTGTGACACATGCGATTTGGACAAAAGTGATTAGTGTAATTTTAGTGATTCTAGTAGGATGTACTATGGGATTTGGAAATGTATATTTATATGAGACATACAGTACACTAACTTCTGTTACAGGTGCTGAAAAGGGATCTATTAAAAATACAATTTCAGTTATTACCAAAACGGATCATGATGAAGAAATTCAGAGTTTAAAGAACGAAAAGATTGGTGTATTAAGAAACATTGATTCTGTGGGAACAAAGAAGTGCCAGAAAAAATTAAAAAAATATTCTTTTTCATACAAAAAATATGATAACTTGCAAGCATTAGTAAAAGCACTATATGAAGATGAAGTGCAGGCTATTGTGATGAATGAAATTTATCGCGCAAACGTAGAGGAAATGGAAGAGTATAGTGGTTTTTCAAATGAAACAAAAGCGATTTATCAAGCTGTGTATTATACAAATAACAAAAATGATGCATTAGTGGTTGATGATATCACAAAGAATCCATTTACGATCTTTGTCAGTGGTAATGATACATATGGAGATATTGATGAATTATCAAGAAGTGATGTGGATATGATTGTTACGGTAAATCCAACTACGTCAACTGTATTGATGGTAAATATTCCTAGAGATTATTATGTTCAAACTTCATATGGGCATGATAAATTAACACATACGGGTATGTATGGTATTGAAGAAACGAAACAAACGGTAGAAAACTTATTAGGTATTGATATCAACTATACATTTAGAGTGAACTTCTCAAGTGCAGAAGATATAGTAGATGCATTGGATGGTGTTGATATTGAAGTGCCTGAAGGAATGGCTGTAGAGAGATTAAATGCGGATTGGGCATTGGAAGGTGTTCATGAAGGATGGAATCACTTAAATGGTGCTAGAGCTCTAGCTTATGCGCGTGAAAGACATGCCTATGTAGATGGTGATATTCAGCGTGCAAAGAATCAGCAGCAAGTATTGGAAGCTATTATTAAAAAGGCAGCTTCTTCAAAGATTCTGACAAACTACACAAAGTTATTAAAATCATTCAAAAATGCGTTTGATACAAATATGTCAACCAATGAAATCACAGCATTACTTCAATATGAATTGCAGGCTATGCCAAATTGGAAGTTCCAAAACTATGTATTAAGAGGTACAAATAGTTCAGCGGTTTGTGCTTCTATGGCTCAAGAGCTTTCGGTTGTCATGCCAGAAGATTATTGTGTTAGTATTGCTCGTCAAAAGATTGAAGCTGTACTTGATGGAAAATCAGCGAATAAGATCAAAGATGAATATGATACAGGAGCAGCTGGTGTGGCTGAAGGATATATTGAACAGGAAAATGCTCAGGCTCAAGGAAGTGTATATTATGATTATTCACAAAACTATGATTATGGATATACAGATCAAGAACAGTATGAAGAACCTTCTATAAATGAAGAACCATTACCTGAAGATGGGGAATAGTCATGAAACCGACTATTGTTGTATCTGGTATTAACTTATTTCAAGGTGGTACGTTAACGGTTTATTACAATTTTTGCGATGAAATCATTCAGTCCAAGTTATATGAAAAATATCATTTCATACTATTTGTACATAAGGTATCGTTGTTTGAAAAATACCAATCTTATTTTGAAATTATTGAACTTCCTGAATCACGTAAAAGCTGGTTTAAAAGAATGTATTATGAGTATTTGTACTTTAAAAAATATTCGAAAGACAAAGATATCTATTTATGGATTTCAATTCATGACATGACTCCAAAAGTACATGCGAAACATCAAGTTACATATTTCCATAATCCAACATTTGCGTATAAAGCGGGATGGAAAGATTTTAAATATAATAAGAAAGTATTCTTGTTTTCTCTATTCTATAAATATTTGTATAAAATCAATGTACATGCCAATGATTATGTCATTGTTCAACAAGACTGGATTGCCAGTTCTATGCAGAAGCTATTGAATATGGATTTGAATCATATTTGTGTAATGCGTGCTGAACATGGGATTGATACAAGTAAATATCAAAATATTGAAAAGATTCAACCATATACTTTCTTTTTTCCAAGTGTGAGTCGTCATTTCAAGAATTTTGAAATTATTTGTGAAGCTACAAAAAGATTAAATCGTGAAATCAATCAAGACTTATATCAAGTTGTGCTTACAATTGATGGATCTGAAGATACATACGCAAAGGATGTTGTGAATCAGTATGATTCTGTTTCGAACATTCACTTTACTGGATTATTATCTTTAGATGAAGTGTTTACGTATTATAAGAAATCCAGTTGTTTAATTTTTCCTTCAAAGCTTGAAACTTGGGGGTTGCCAATAAGTGAAGCGAAGGAATTTGATTTGCCCATGATTGTGGCTGATTTACCATATGCTCATGAAACTGTAGGAACATATGATGGTGTTTGTTTCTTTGATGTGAATGATGCAGACGATTTAAAAGTAAAGATGAAAAAGGCTATATTGAAAGAAGATGTTTTCAGTTTGGCAACGTATAAGAACACAAGCCCGAATGTTTGTAAATCATGGAATGAAGTAATTACAAAGCTATAAAAAGGACTTTTGTTCTTTTTTTGATGTGAATATGCTAAAATAGGAATGTTTGAGAGGTAATCCAATGGATAAGACAAATGCGATAGAAGTACGTAATATGTCGAAACAGTTCAAGGTTGAATATGATAAGGCAAATACGTTAAAGACAAAATTAATATTTTGGAATCGAAAAAAGCCTGAGTTTCATCAGGTACTAAACAATATAAATTTAAATATCAAAAAAGGGGAAACTGTAGCCTTAATCGGTGTGAATGGTTCTGGTAAATCAACTTTATTAAAGTTGATGACTAAAATTATTTATCCAACAAAAGGAACAATTGAAACGGATGGAAAGTTAACTTCATTGCTAGAACTAGGTGCAGGATTCCACCCAGATTTTACAGGTCGTGAAAATATTTATTTCAATGCATCTATTTTTGGCTTAACTAGAAAAGAAATCGATGCTCGTATTGATGACATTATTGAGTTTAGTGAATTAGGTGAATTTATTGATAATCCAATTCGTACGTATTCTTCGGGTATGTATATGCGTTTAGCTTTCTCTGTAGCCATTAATGTAGATGCTGAAATCTTATTGATTGATGAAATTTTAGCTGTAGGTGATCAACATTTCCAAGAAAAGTGCTACAACAAATTAAGAGAATTGCGTGATTCAAATAAAACAATTGTGATCGTTACACACAGTTTGGAAATTGTAAAAGACTTGTGTACTCGTGTCATCTGGATTTATAAGGGACAACTTCGTTTGGATGGGGATCCTACTTATGTAGTGGATGAATATCTAGAACAAGTGGCACAAGACCATAAGCAGGAAAGACAAAAGAATATTGAGAGCGGTAAACAAAAAAGTAAGGCTGTTGTTTATATTGATAGTCCTAGAGATATTTCAAAAGTGGATGCAACAGATAAACAACACTTGTTTAAGGGATGGCAAATCTCAGATTCAGATGATGCCACAATTCATTTCTATTTAGATGGAAATCCTATGGATATTAAAGTGGATCGTACATATAGAAAAGATGTATATGATGCATACTTTGATCATTATGTTGGATTTATGGATGTAAATCATATTGGATGGCAATTCCAGTATGATTTAACAACCTTAGAAAAAGGTAAACATAAATTTAAAATTGAGTGTAAAGAGAAAGAATGTATTTTGGCCTCTAAAGAAATTGAGTTTGAAAATGTATAGAAGGTGATGGCGTATGAGTATATTTAAAAATCTTTATAATTATCGAGAGTTATTAAAAACGAATGTTAAAAAGGATATTCGTGGTAGATACAAAGGATCTTTTTTAGGAATCTTGTGGTCATTTTTAAATCCATTGTTACAAGTTGTAGTATATTGGATTGTATTTCCATACTTGTTTGGTCGTGGAGTAACTGGCGAAAATTACTTAATTTATTTGATTACAGGTATTATTCCATGGACATTCTTTATGACATCCGTAAATATGGGAACTAGTTCGATTAAGGCAAATGGGGGAATTATTAAAAAAGTTTATTTTCCAAGAGAAATCATTCCGTTATCACAAGTTCTTAGTGGAATTGTAAACTTTTTGATTTCATGCTTAATTATCATTATTTTCTGTATTGGAACAGGTACAGGACTTAGCTATCATGTTATTGCGGTATTCCCAATTCTTATCGTTCAATCTTTACTAACATTAGGTATTGTATTGATTTTAAGTGCAGTCGATGTATATGTACAAGACATTGAGAATATTGTAGCCTTCATTTTAAATATGTTGATGTATGGAACTCCAATTATTTATCACTTAAGCCAATTCTCTGCATCAAGTGCAGGTATTCTATATACACTAATAACAATCAACCCGTTGACAACCATTATTGGTTCTTATCGTAATGCGTTTATGTATCATCAATGGCCTGATTTTAAAGCTTTAGGTTTAGTATTTGCCTTCTCATTGGTTGTTTTAGGTATTGGATACATGATTTTCAAAAAGTTGGAAAAAGGGTTTGCGGAAGAATTGTAGGTGTTAATATGACTTTGAAATACAGAATTGAAAGATTTGAGTTTCATGATTTAAAAACGAAACAGTTTATTACCATTGTTGGCTGGTGCTATCAAGAAGATAATGAAAGTGTCAATTATCACATTAAACTGGACGGAAAAGAAGTTGATTTCGAGTTATTTCGACCTGGTCGTGAAGACATTATAAATGGCTATGATTTGGGCTTTAAGAATACGCATATTGGATTTAGAATAACTGTACCTTGTGATGTTGAGCCTACTTCAATTGAAGTAAATGCTTATACGGATACATTGTGCGAATGTATTTTGAATTATGATCAAAGAAAAATAAATAAATATAGAGATAAAAGAGGAATTAGAAACTATATTGATGAGTTTAGTTATAATGAAGAAACAAAAACGTATCAAGTTAAGGGCTGGGCTTTCTCGTATGAGAAAGAACCAATTACATTCTCTATATTAAATGCAGCAGGAAAAGAAGTTGAATTTGATTATAAATCAAAGGGTAGAGTTGATTTATATTCTTTATCTATGGTTGATGAAGATCAAATTGATTGTGGTTATACAATTAAATGGAAAGGGAATGCGAAAGAAAAGTATAGTTTTGTGTTGAAGACTAAGAATTATCAAAGTAAAGAGATTCTTCAAGAAAAGACGCCTAGTCAAAATGTAATTTCAAAAGTTCCTAAACTATTTAAAATGATGAGTTATCAACATATAAAAAATGGTTTTAGAATTTTAAAGAAAAAAGGTTTTTCCGGTGTTATCGATCGTATTGTTCATGGCTCTAGTAATTGGGCAGAATATGATGAATGGTTTAATGCCACTAAAGTAACGGAAGAAGAATTAGAAAGACAAAGAAATACTAAATTTGAATTTGCTCCAATGATTAGTATTATTGTTGCCACATTTAATACGAAAGAAGAGTACTTAAAAGAAATGATTGATTCCGTACGTAATCAGTCGTATTCAAATTGGCAATTGTGTATTGGTGATGGTAGTACAAATGATTCAGTAGAAAAATACGTGAAAGAACATTATGGGGATGATTCAAGAATCGTATTTAAGAAATTAGAAAAAAACTATGGTATTTCTGGAAATATGAATGGTGCCTTAGAATTAGTTACAGGTGATTATGTGGGTTTATTTGATCATGATGATTTATTGACACCGGATTGTTTATATGAATTTGTAGCTTCCATGCAGGAAGTTCATCATGATTGTATATATTCGGATGAAGATAAGTTGAATGATAAGACAAAGAAATTTGAAGATCCACACTTTAAACCAGATTTCAGTATTGACTTATTGTGTTCTCATAACTACATTACACACTTCTTTGTTGTGAACATGGATATTGTTCGTAAAGTAGGTGGAATGCGCAGTGAGTATGATGGATCACAAGATCATGATTTTATCTTTAGATGTGTAGAGCAGGCAAATAGTGTACACCACGTTCCAAAGATTTTGTATCACTGGAGAATGCACCCGTTATCAACAGCTATGGATCCAGAAAGTAAGATGTATTGTTATACATCTGGTAAAAAAGCGATTGAATCCCATTTTCAACGTGTTGGTATTGATGCGACTGTTGAAATGTTGCCTCGTCCTTTATATGGAATGTATCATTGTAAATATACAGTGAAAGATCATCCGTTGGTATCCATTTTGATTCCAAATTACAATCATAAAGACTTATTAAAGGGTTGTATTGAATCTTTAATGAATGTAAATACATATTCAAATATGGAGATTGTGATTGTTGAAAACAACTCGACTGAACAAGAAATATTTGATTACTATAAAGAATTGGAAGAAACATATTCAAATGTAAAAGTTATTTATTATGAGGATGATTTTAACTATTCAAAGATCAATAACTATGGTGTGAAATACACGCATGGTGAATATATTTTATTCTTAAATAATGATACGAAAGTTATTGAGCCAGATTCCATTGAAGACATGCTAGGGGTATGTCAAAGAGAAGATGTGGGTGCTGTGGGAGCTAAATTATTGTATGAAGATGATACAGTACAACATTGTGGTGTCGTAGTTGGATATCATGGTTATGCGACAGCTGCATTCTCATTGATCGACAGAAATGATTTTGGATATATGGGTAGACCTCGAGTATCATGGAATGTATCTGCAGTAACAGCTGCTTGTTTAATGACAAAACGAGAGATTTTTGATGAAGTGGGTGGCTTTGATGAAGATTTTAAAGTTGCATGTAACGATGTAGACTTATGTTTGAAAATTAGAAGCTTAAATAAATGGATTGTTGAAGATGTATTCTCTGTCTGGTATCACTATGAATCTAAATCTAGAGGCTTAGAGGATACACCAGAAAAACAAGCGCGTTTCCAAAGTGAAATTGCTCGTTTCCAAAAGAAATGGCCAGAAATATTAAAGAATGGAGATCCTTTCCATAATCCTAATTTTGATTTGGATAAAGGTCCGTTTACATATCCTAAGGCTTAAAAAAATCACAAAAATATGATATAAATATAAGAGCTAGTTATGTAACTAGTTCTTTTTCTTGGAAAGTAGGAAGTTTAATGTTGGATTATATAAGTGGTTTTATATATATTTTTTGGATTCTATGTCTTTGTTATTTCTTGGGTACAGCCATAACAAATCAAAAAAGTTTTACGACAAGTTTGCTTGTTGGATATATTGGATATAGCTTTGTTTTAGCAGTTGGTTTTATAATCATTCAATTACTTGGATTACCATGGAGAATTGCTTTAATATATTTTATAGTATCCATTCTAGTCATGATCATATTTATTATGTATAGGCTTAAGAAGAATGATTTTAAAATAACTAAAAATGAAGTATTAAATGGATTTAAGAATAATTATGCTTTATTTTTGATTACATTTATACTACTTATATTGTCATTTGCGAATGTACATGTTATGTGGTTGAATAACCATTTAGATGATGGATATTATATTGGTAGAATTTCTCATTTAGCTTCCTATAAAAATCCATATTATTATAACTTTCCTGTGGGTTTAGATAATAGACATCAATTTAATTCGTATTTGTTTGATGTTTGGCAATTGGAAGCATCTGTGTATACGAATATATTGCATATGAATGTATTCACATTTTGTCGTGTATTCTTAAACTTTCAAAATTATTTGTTGTTAGTTGTTACAGTTTGTGAATTTGCCAAAAGAACAGTATGCAAATTGAGTGGTGAATTTAATAAGTATGCACAATGGACTCCTATCATTTTATTTGTATTTACTATTCTTATGATTGTTGCTACAAACTGCAATTTAATGATTTTACAAGATTATTGGCAATTTAGTTCAGCTATGTATTTGGGTTCATCAATACCACGTACAATGGGAATTTTATGGGTTTTGGTTTTCTTTATTGATAATGAGAAGATTATGATTAAACACATATTACAACTAATTGTCATGTCGGTTGTTCTAGTGTCTAAATCTTCTATCGCAATACCTATTGTGTTTGTTGCAGCTATAGCTACACTTATTAGTGTATATACGCAATTCAATAAAAAAGGGCTTATTGCCTTTGGGACTCTTGTATTATTAGTTGTTTTAGGGATGGTTTTGCCGAATAAAGAAGATATCTATGCAAATGTAGAAGGCATGTTTATGTCAAACTTAAAATCTATTGTGTTTTTAGCATTTGTTTTAGTATATATCTTTGCATTTGCAATTATTCGAAAACCAATTGTATTTAAGGTCACAGAAGTTTTAGTTTTAATTACTGGATTTATGTTGATTCCAGGATTATGTAATGTATATCAAACATTATCTGTTTATTACTTTGTAGCTTTACGTGTTCTTACATGCTTGTTTTATACAATATATATTGTTGGATTTGTATTCTTATTGTATGGAATATTCACAATCACAAGTGAAATGTTGACAAAAGGTTTTATACTATTAATGAGTGTAATTTTCTTGTTTATGTCATCTTTATCGTATTTTGGGGCAAGAAAATCAATGATTCATTCTATGGAAGTAGTTATACAAAATCCAAAGCTAGTACCTAATTCAATTTATGAATTGGGACAAAAATTAGATAAGGTTTCTAATGGTGAAAAACTATATACATTGATGCCTCAGTTTGTAACAACAGATGGATATTTAACTTCATTAGCAATTATAGCTACGAGTGTAAGTGATGATGTTGTGTCTGTTTCAGCAATACCAAGATATGCGATGAGTTCTATTAACAAGGTATATTCAAAATTTACTCTTGATCAGCAGAGTGTGTTTGAAAATTTTAATGCTTCTAAAGATCGAAAATCTTTTGATGCATTAATTCCGATATTAGATGAGTATTCAATACAATGTTTTGTGTTGGAAGGTAAAGATAACACACAAGATTCGTATAATGAATACTATAAAGTGGATACAGTAAATGATGATAGAGCAGGTACATATTATTCTATATATGTTAAGAGATAAGCTTAACAATAAAAAGGAGAAGAGATATGAAGACTTTGGTGGTAATACCAGCCTATAATGAGGCTTTAAATATTGAAAAAACAGTAAAGGATATACAACAAAATGCGCCAGATGTTGATTATGTTGTTGTGAATGATGGATCTAAAGATAATACTTTAGAAGTGATTCAGAAAAATAATTTTAATCATATTGATGGTTTTTGTAACTTAGGATTGTTTGGAGCTGTTCAAACAGGTTTTAAATTAGCCATGAAAGAAAATTATGATGTTGTTATCCAATTTGATGGAGATGGTCAGCACTCAGCTAAATATATTGATGCGATGGTTAAAGAAATTGAAAATGGAAATGATATTGTGATTGGTTCTCGTTTTGTGAGCGAGAAGAAACCTTTTACAGCACGTATGATTGGTAGCCGTTTAATTGCTAGTGCAATAAAAATTGTAACTGGAAAAAAGGTAATGGATCCAACGAGTGGATTTAGAGCGTATGGTAAGGCTTGTATTAAAGATTATGCATTGGATATGAATAATCCTCCTGAACCTGATACATTGGTTTATATGTATCGTAAGAATAGAAAAATTAAAGAGATTCAAGTTCAAATGTCAGAACGTGAATTTGGAGAATCTTATTTAAATTTAGTAAATACGATCAAATATATGAGTCGAATGATGGTTTCAATCTTTTTGATTCAACCATTTAGAAAGGTGTAGATTATGGGATTAAAATTACAGTTGGTTTTTATCTTTGCGAGTATAATTACCTTTGTTTTTGTCATTAAAAAGATTCAAAAACATGGATTAAATATTGATGATGCGATTATGTGGATCTTATGGTCTATTCTTCTTCTAATTATTAGTGTATTCCCTCAAATTCCAACGTGGATTTCAAAACAATTGGGATTTATGTCTACAAGTAATTTCATCTTTTGTGTATTTATCTTTTTCTTATACATTATGTTGTTTACACAAACAGCACAAATTTCTAAATTAAAAGAAAAACAAAAAGATTTGATTCAAAAATTGAGTATTAAAGAATATGAAAGTAACAAGGAGAAAGGCGAATGAATTTAGTTTTGAGTGTTGTGTTTTATGTCTTTCTTTCTTTTCAGTATTATTTGTTAGGGAATGAATGCTTAGATTTATTTGGTTACAATAAGAATACTAGAACAATTTTAATTTCAGGATTTTTATCTACTTTCTTTTTAACGTTTATTATTGGATTTGTATGTCAGATTCTTCATTTATCTTGGACACTATACTTTATATTACAATCTATTTTATTTGTCGTTGTAGATGGATACTTGTTATTCAAAAATAGAAAAAATATATTTTGTAGACACGAAATTAAATTACAACGTATTTTGAAGAATAATTGGGTTTTAATTTTATTTGCAGGTGTATTTATATCTTTTTCTATCGCAAACCAATTGCCATATTACGATTTAAATTATGATGATGTTTATTATATAGGTAAGGTTGTTAATCATGTGGGCACTCCACATTTAATGAATGAGAATTATTTTAATGGTTCTTTAATTCATATTAATGGACTTGATTTAATTCGTGTTATCAATACATACGAATTGAGTTATTCTTATTTTGGGACACTCTTCCACATTTATTTACCTTATTTTTGTAGGGTGACTATGTCATTGCACAATTATGTATTATTTGGAATTGTATACAAACAATTGGCATCGCTTTTTGTAAAAGAAAAATATTCACAATATGCCATTGTTCCGTTCTTTTATTTTCTGATTCCAGCTGGTTTTCTACAAACAGGAATCTATGAATGTATAAGAGTTTATTCATACGATTTATGGCAGTTTCAAACTGCAGCATTTTATGGTGGATCTATTGTTAGAATGATGGCAGTGCCTATTCTGATTATTTATTCTTTACCATTAGTAGAAAAAATGGAATCCAAGAAGATTATATATATTGTTTTAATGTCTATTTCCATGATCTCGTTTTCAACAATATATGTTCAAGTTGTTATTTTATTTTTCATTGCGGCAATAACGATTAAATGTGTATATTGTTTTGTTGAGGCATTTAAAGCGAAAGAAACAAAATGGATGATAGTTTCTATTCTAGGAATTCTAGTTGTTGTTGGCTTTTTGCTCGCAACAAGATATTTAAATATAAACACAGAAGAATTTGTATACAACGTAACTTCTTATCATGGCTTTCAACAAGAATGGTATAATCATGATTTATTGCTAAAGTATGGTTTTGTTGTTTTTGTATTAATGTTTGTATTATCTAAGAATTCGCAATCTAGAAGTATTGCTGGTATGGTATTGGTTTTATATGTTTTAGTATGGAAAGAAATATTTACTGTATTACTAACAATTACATCTTTTAATTATTTCTTTGTTACAATGAGAACAGTCTCATCTATACAATACTTAATTTTGTTCTTTTTGGGTATCTGTGTCTTGCGCATATATGAGTCGATCTTTAAGAAGATGTATTTTATACCAAATCTAGCGGCGGTAGGATTGGTTATGTTAGTTTGTGTCTTTTTCCGTCATAATGTAAATGAAATTGTAAAATATAATTTTCTTAGTTCTGGCATAAGTGCAGCTGGATGGAATTTTTCAAGAGTATTTGATATGAACACAAAAATGATTCCAGATATTTTTGTCGAAGTCGGAGATTATTTTAACACTTTACCATATGATAACTATAAGATGTATACTTGTCATAATTTTAATACAGATGGTGGTATGGGCACATCAGATGGTGGCTTTGAGATGTCTACAAATCGTTTGCATGTTTCAAACAGTGATGGATTTAAAAAATTCAATGATAAAGATTTTTCAAAATTAAATTCGTTTTGTATGTCAGGGGATTTAACATATACAGAAGTACATGATATTTTGAAGAAAGAAAATATTCAATATATTTTGGTATTTAATAAAAATGCAGCGGACATATTGGAATGTGATGGAGATAGTTTAGTACTATCAAATGAACAAAATCTAAATCCTTATTATTTATTAAAGGTAAATTATTAATACTATGAACTACTATAAGACAGGACAGTTCGCAAAACTAGCGAATGTGAGTGAAAGAACAATTCGATATTATGACAAAATAGGGTTATTAAAACCCTCTTTTGTTATGGAAAATGGATATCGTCAATATAGTGATTTAGATTTATTAAAGTTACAAAAGATTTTATCTTTAAAACATTTGGGGTTTAGTATTGAAGAAATCTTTCCTATGGTTATGGATAATACGAATCTGAAGGAGAGTTTTGATTTACAGATTGATTTGATTGAAGATAAAATTAGTCATTTACAGTCTTTAAAGGATGCTTTAAAAAGAGCGAGTCAAACGCCGGATTTAAGTTGGAATATGATTCTATCTTTAGTTCAATTATCGAATGAGGAAACAAACATTATTGAACAATATAAGAATGCGAAAAACTTAAATGATCGTATATCACTACATGAAAAGTATTCTACGAATAAGCAGGGGTGGTTTAATTGGTTATTCAATCAAATTGATTTTAGTAAAGTCAATCGATTATTAGAACTTGGTTGTGGTAATGGTAAATTGTGGCAAGAAAATAGAATTGATTTAAGAAATCGAGAAATCTTTTTATCGGATATTAGTGAAGGTATGGTTGAAGAAGTAAGAAATAAATTAGGTTCTGATTTTAACTGTATTGTGGCAGATGCTGAAAAGATTCCATTCAAAGACTCATACTTTGATTCTATTATTGCCAATCATGTTTTATTCTATTTAAATGATTTAAATCTTGGTTTAAAAGAAATAGATAGAGTACTAAAAAGTGATGGAATCCTTTATTGTAGTACATATGGTAAGAACCATATGAAAGAAATCACGGAAATCGTACAGAATTTTGATTCTAGAATTAGTTTATCAAATCATAGTTTGTATGATATTTTTGGATTAGAAAATGGTGAAAGTATTTTAAAAGAATACTTCTTCAATGTTAAACGAATGGATTATCAAGACTCATTAGGAATAACCGAGTCAAAACCATTGATTGACTATATTATGTCTTGTCATGGAAATCAAAATGAAATATTAGGGCCTAGACTAAATGAGTTCAAAGAATATATTGAAGAATTGTTAAAGAATAATGGTAAAATAGTAGTGACAAAAGAAGCTGGACTATTTGTTTGTAGAAAGAGGGTGATTCAATGATATCTGTAATTATGTCTACATATAAAGAAGATGAGAGATTACTTCGTGAATCCATTGAATCAATATTAAATCAGACGTATAGAGATTTTGAATATATTATTATATTGGATTATCCGGATAATGATGTTCATAAAAGCGTAATAGAAGAATATGCTTTAAAAGATGATCGAATTCATTTTTATATCAACGAAAAGAATATGGGGCTTACAGATTCGTTAAATCGTGGTCTTTCCTTGTGTCATGGTGAATATATAGCTCGTATGGATGCAGATGATATTAGTTTACCGAATCGTTTAGAAAGACAAATGAAATACTTAGAAAAGAATCATTATGATTTAATTGGTGGAATTACAGAGATGATCAATGAAAATGGTTCTTTGTTATATAGCATAAAGAGTGTTCCTACAGATCCTAAAAAAATTAATAAGGCATTGCGTTATAGTCAATGTATTGCGCATCCAACTTGGTTAGGAAAAAAAGAAGTTTTTGAAAAAAATGCTGGATATCGTCATATGCCTTTATGTGAAGATTATGATTTTACTTTAAGAGCTGTATTAAATGGTTTTGTGATTTCAAACTTAAATGAGGCTGTGCTTAAGTATCGTATGACTTCAAATTCAATTTCTAGAAGTAATTTGTTTGAGCAATACTTGTATATGTCTTATATCACGAATGAATATAAGAATAATCGTATTGCCTCAGTTGATAAGGCATATGCGTATGTGCAGCAACATCTAAATGAGACGGATTCAGATAAGTATTTAAAGGCGAATGTGATCTTTAATCGTATGTTGCAGGAAATGTCAGATAAACAATTCTTATCTTTTATTAAGGATGGTTTTTGTTTGTTGTTTAGTTCGAAATATTATTTAAATAAAATATATCGATTTATGATGTTGAGTTTAAATAGCTGATTTATTTATTGAAAAGAGGTAACTATGAGATTTAAAAAGGCTTTAAAAAATCTAATATTCAATGTCTTACAGCAAGTCGTTAATATTATTGTAAATTTTATTATGCCACCTATTTTAGTATCTACTTTTGGCTCTACTTTAAATGGATTGGTATCTACAATTCGCCAAATTATGCAATATGTACAGCTAACTGGTGCAGGTATTGCGCAGGCGAGTACGTTTGCAATGTATAAACCAATTGCTGACAAGGATTATGAATCTTTAAATGGTATATATAATGCAACTCGAAAAATGTTTACTCGAGCAGGAAATGTCTTTTCTGCCATCACATTATTAGTTGCGATTATATATCCTTTGACAGTTCGTAATCAGGTGGATTATTCCGTTGCGTTCGCATTAGTATTGGTGATTGGTATTAGTGGTGCTTCAGAATTTTATTTGTGTGGTAAATACAACGCTTTATTGTCGGCTAATCAAGAAAACTATGTTGTTGCGATTGCGCAAACGATTGGTTCTTTGACAAATTTGATTTTGTTAATTGTTTTAGTTCGTTTAAAACAAAATGTAGTAGTGGCAGAATTAGGAATGAGTGCAGTATATCTATGTAGAATAGTTATTTTAACAGTATACGCAAAAAGAAAATATAAATATTTAGACGCAACAGTAGCTCCAACATTTGAAAAGATTTCACAAAGAAACGATGCAATTGTTCACCAAGTTTCTACACTGGTAGTCATGGGAAGTTCTACTTTAATTGTAAGTTTGATTCTAGGCTTAAAAGAAGCCAGTGTATTTGCGGTATATTTGATTGTTTTCCAGGGAATCAATACAATTTGTTCCATTATTTCGACGGCAATTTATGCCTCATTTGGAGAGGTTATCGCCAAAGGACAAAGAGATATTTTAATTCGTACTTTTAATATTTATGAGTTTGTGTACTACATAGTTATTACGATTTTATTTTCTTGTACATATTTGTTGATTATGCCTTTTATTGAAATCTATACAGTCAATATGACAGATATCAATTATATTTATCCAACACTTGCTAAATTGTTTATTTTAGTTGGCATTGCCAATAATATAAGAATTCCAACATCTACGATTGTTACTAGTGCTGGGCACTTTAAAGAAACTAAATGGAGAGCAGTACTTGAAATGACATTAAATGTAGTAGGACAGTTTGTGTTTGGTAAAATGTTTGGATTGAATGGTATTCTTTTAGGTTGTGTTTTATCATTCTCATATCGTACGTTTGATTTTATATTCTATGCACATAAACATATCTTAAAAACATCGAGTCTAAGTACGTTCAAAAAATTATTTATTAATTTAGTTGCTAGTATTGTAGTTGTATTCCTTCTACAACAAGTAATGGAGCCAAACATTTATAATTACTTAACGTGGATCAAATATGGAATTATCTATTTTGTCGCAATTAGTGTGTTTGTGTTATTGGTGAATGTATTGTTTGATCGAAAGACATTTAATTCAACATTTAATGTTGTAAAAAGTCTTTTTATAAAGGGGTAAAAGAATGGAAACAGATATTTTACTTTCAATTGTTATACCAGTTTATAATGTTCAGAATTATATTGGTAAATGTTTAAATTCACTAAAAACATCAGATAACAGAATTGAAATACTAGTTGTAGATGATGGTAGTCCAGATGAGTCTTGTGAAGTTATAAAAAATTATGAAAAGAATTATCCAAATATTTATTACATAAAGAAAGAAAATGGTGGAGTCAGTTCGGCACGTAATTTAGGTATAGCTCTATCAAAAGGAAAATATGTTACCTTTGTTGATGGGGATGACTTTGTGGATGAACAATATCTACCTAAGATAATGGAGTATATTCAAACTTTAGATTTTGATTTATTATGTTTCAATTATTGTTTAACTTATGATGATCATGAAACTCAGTTAAATGATTTACATGATGAAATAGTAAACTTGTGTGATAATGCCGGATTTACATGGTATATCAAACAGAATATGGATGAAAGAATCAAACAGTTTTGTTTGAATAAAGTCTATAAGACAGATCTTTTAAAGGAGAATAAGATTGAATTTCCAGTGGGACAAAGTGTTGGAGAGGATTTCTTATTTAATGTTGAGTATTTACAGTATTGTAAAAAAGTAGTGTATAAATCGGATTGTTTATATCATTATTACCAAAGGCAAACTTCTGTAATGAGAACGTATAATAAAAAATATACGGATCATATTTTAAATTATGAGGCAAATCTAAAAAGAATTGCTTCAAAATCAAATTATCCCATATCACTAGATGATATTTTGTATTTATATTTAAAGTGTTGGTTTGGTGTAATCAACCAGGAAACACAAAATCCAAATTCAGAAGATGGATTGAATCGTGTCAAAATGTTTATGAAGCAATCTGGATTGAAGAATATTAAAATACATTATTCAGATTTAGATTCTAAATATAAGGTATATAAATGTTTGGTTAAATTGCATTTAACTATACCGATTTATAAGCTATTAAAGAAAAAAGCTTGACCCTAACGTAACGTTAGGGTTTATTTTATATGTATGATATAATGTATTTAATTATGGAGGTCTATTATGAAAGGTATTATTTTAGCTGGTGGTAGTGGTACTCGTTTGTATCCTTTGACTAAGGTGACTAGTAAACAATTACTTCCTATTTATGACAAGCCAATGATTTATTATCCTATGTCTATTTTAATGCAGGCTGGGATTCGTGAGATTTTAATTATTTCGACTCCGGATGATACACCTCGTTTTCAAGAGTTATTGGGGGATGGTCATCAGTTTGGTATTGAGCTTTCTTATAAGGTTCAGCCAAGTCCAGATGGACTTGCTCAAGCGTTTATCTTGGGTGAGAAGTTTATTGGTAATGATAGTTGTGCGATGATTTTGGGTGATAATATTTTCCATGGTCATGGTTTGACAAAGCGTCTTCGTGCGGCTGCTGAAAATGAAGTTGGGGCTACCGTATTTGGTTATTATGTAGAGGATCCTGAACGTTTTGGGGTTGTAGAATTTGATTCTGAGGGTAAGGCGATTAGTTTAGAGGAAAAGCCAACTTGTCCTAAGTCAAATTATGCAGTAACTGGATTGTATTTCTATGATAATAAAGTGGTTGAGTATGCGAAGAATTTAAAGCCGAGTGCTCGTGGTGAATTGGAAATCACAGATTTGAACCGTATTTATTTAGAGAATGGTGAATTGAATGTCACTTTACTTGGTGATGGATTTACTTGGTTGGATACGGGTACGCATGAGTCTTTAGTGGATGCGACAAATTTTGTGAAGACAATTGAGGAGCACCAGCATCGTAAGATTGCGTGTCTTGAAGAGATTGCGTATGACAATGGTTGGATTGGTGATGAAGAATTAGCATCTACGTATGAAATTTATAAGAAGAATCAGTATGGTGCTTATTTGAAGAAGATCATGGATCGTAAGTATATTAAGTAATTGGGGGTATAGTGATGAAGGTAACTGAAACAAAGATTCCTGGAGTATTGATTATTGATACGGATGTATTTGGTGATCATAGAGGGTATTTTACGGAGACGTATTCAAAGCCTAAATATGAGAAGATGGGTATTACTGTCGATTTTGTACAGGACAATATGTCTTTTAGTGCGCAGAAGGGTACGCTTCGTGGTTTGCACTGGCAAAATCCGCCTTATGCACAGAGTAAATTGGTTTCTTGTACGAAGGGTACAGTCATTGATGTGGCTGTTGATATTTGTAAGGGAAGTCCAACATTTGGTCAATGGGTAAGTGTTGAGTTGAGTGAAGAGAATCATAGACAGTTCTTTATTCCACAGGGATTTGCGCATGGATTCTTAACTTTAACGGATAATGTTGAGTTTAGATATAAAGTAGATAATGTATACAACAAGGAATCTGAGGGTGGTATGCGTTATGATGATCCGACTTGTAATGTAGATTGGGGTTCATTATTAAATGGTATTGAGCCTGTATTGAGTGAAAAAGATCAGATTGGTCCTACTTTAGAAGAATCAAATAATCAATTTGTATATAAAGGAGAATAAAAGAATGAAAATTTTAGTAACGGGTGGTGCTGGTTTCATTGGTGGAAACTTTGTACATTATATGGTAAATAAATATCCTGAGGATATGATTGTGAACTTGGATAAATTGACATATGCAGGTAACTTAGAGACTTGTAAGCCTGTAGAAGATAAGCCTAACTATAAATTTATCAAGGGTGATATTGCAGATCGTGAATTTATCATGGATTTGTTTGAAAAAGAAAAGTTTGATATCGTTGTAAACTTTGCGGCTGAAAGTCATGTTGATCGTAGTATTGAAGACCCAGAAATCTTTGTAAAGACGAATGTAATGGGTACAACAACATTATTAGATGCTTGTGTTAAGTATGGTATTCAAAGATATCACCAAGTATCTACGGATGAAGTATATGGTGATTTACCATTAGACCGTCCTGACTTGTTCTTTACTGAAAACACTCCACTTCACACTTCAAGTCCTTATTCAAGTGCGAAGGCAAGTGCTGACTTATTTGTTCTTGCATACCACAGAACATATGGTTTGCCAGTAACAATTAGTCGTTGTTCAAATAACTATGGTCCTTATCATTTCCCAGAAAAATTAATTCCATTAATTATTTCTCGTGCATTAAATGATGAAACAATTCCAGTATATGGAACAGGTGAAAACGTACGTGACTGGTTACATGTATATGATCATTGTGTAGCTATTGATTTAATTGTTCGTAAGGGACGTGTTGGTGAAGTTTATAATGTTGGTGGTCACAACGAAAGAACAAACTTAGAAGTTGTGAAGACTGTATTACATGCATTAAACAAACCTGAAAGCTTAATTACGTATGTAACAGATAGAAAAGGTCATGACATGCGTTATGCGATTGATCCTACAAAGTTGGAAACAGAACTTGGATGGAAACCAAAATATACATTTGATACAGGTATTCCAATGACAATCCAATGGTATTTAGACAATAAAGAATGGTGGGAAAACATCATTAGTGGTGAATACCAAAACTATTTTGAAAAGATGTATGTAGAAAAAGGAAGAGCTAAGGAATAATCTTTATGTTAAGACATGCTTTTATAATGAGCGTGCATACAAATATGGAGCAGTTACAAGTCTTAGTAACTGCTCTTCATTTTGGAGATGTTTATATTCATGTTGATAAAAAACAAGAAGCTTTATACCAAAATCTAAAAGAGATATATAAAAACAATCCCAATGTATTCTTGGTTTCTGATAGAGTGAGTGTAAACTGGTCTGGTTTTAGTCAAGTTCAAGCAACGCTTAAATTGTTAGAATTGGTTGAATTGACTAAAAGAAAGTATGATTATATTCATTTTATAAGTGGGCAGGATCTACCTTTAATGTCACATGAACAAATGGATGCGTATATTGAAAGTAAAGGTGTAGGTAATCAATTTGTAGAGGTGAATGATATTGATAGCTATAAATGGAGATTAACGCAATATTCTTTTTTTAGAGAAAATCCAAACAATCGAAAAAAATTGTATCGATTGACTGACATAGTTCTTCGTTTGATTCAAATGCCTTTTGTTCGAAGAAAAAATTTTAAAGGATTTGAATTGTATAAAGGGTCTTCATGGTTTAGTATTACTTATGATTGTATGAAATATATCTTGTCGTATATTCGCGAGAATGATTACTGTTCTAAATTTAAATATACAGCATGTCCAGATGAACATTTCTTTCAAGTGCTCTTGATGAATTCAAAGTATAAAGATCAAGTATTAAAATATAATTCAAGATACATTGTCTTTGAAGGATTGAATGCCAGTCCAAAAACATTAGGTGTTAAGGACATGGATTGTTTTATGAATGGACAATATATGTTTGCACGTAAATTTGATATGAATAAAGATAGACAAGTAATTAGTAAAGTATTAGATAGGGGCTAAAATGAAAAACATCTATATTGTTTTTGATAAATTACATTCAAATGAAGCTGGTGGACTTGTCTCAGCATATGCATCATTAATACAATTATTAAAAGATGACTATACAATTAAGGTTATTAGTATCATTAATTCTAATCTTACTAGACATGATATGTTTTCGGATTGTGAAATCATAAATGTTTCAAAATTTGATTTCTTTCCTAGGATGGAAATTATATCGGATAGTTTGAAAAGTTTTAAGTTGCTTTTATTGTTGAAAGAGTTATTTAAATTGTTATGTTATTTCTGTTATATACCCATATCACGTATTAAAATGAGAAATATGTTCTCTTCAGATGATATTATTATCGTGTCTTCTCCTGCAGCAGGAATGTTCATGAGTTCAAAGAATCGATTTATATTGGAAATACATACAAAGTTTGAGTATTTTTGGGGAACTAATAAATTAGGAAGACTTCAAAGTAAATTAATGTCAAAACCTTATATCACTGTTTTTAGAACAAAGGCAGATATGGAGAAGGCAAGTAAATATTTTAACTCTACATATTCTTATAACTTTATTAATAAAGAACTTTTCAATGATACGGTAAGTATTGGTGAAAAGATAAGAAAACATAAAATTATCTATATGGGACGATTTGGAAAAGAAAAGAATCTTCCAAAAATGATTGAGTGTGCAAAGCAATTGAAGAAACAGATTCCTGATTTTACACTCGATATGTATGGTACAGGAGTCTTAGTAGATGATATTGCGAAACTAATTGAAGAAAATGACTTAAGTGAAAATGTTCATTTATGTGGTTTCTGTAATGATAAAAATATTTTCGATAACTATTCTTTATTATGGCTAACTTCTGATTTTGAAGGAATGAGTATGACAATTATTGAAGCTAAGGCCAAAGGTGTACCTACCATTTCTACAAATTGGGGAGACGGTGTTTTTGAAGTGATTCATGATAAGGAAGATGGTTTTGTAGAAATTACGGTTGAGGATATTGTGAATCGAACGGCTGAATTAATGAATGATAAAGAATTGTTAATAAATATTTCAAAGAATGCACTTAAAAACTTTGACGAGTTTAGTAAAGAGAATGCATATAAGAGATGGATTGAATTATTGAAAAGGTTTGAAGGAGAATTAGAATGAAAGTTTTTGTGACAGGTGTGGCTGGACAATTAGGTCATGATGTAATGAATGAATTGGCTTCTAGAGGATATGTTGGAGTAGGTACAGACTTAGCAGAAAGCTATAGTGGAATCCAAGATGGTTCTTATGTAACTACAGCTGAGTATGTATCTTTGGATATCACAAATTCAGAAGCCGTAATGAATACAATTAAGAGTGTAAATCCAGATGTCGTTGTACACTGTGCAGCATGGACGGCCGTAGACTTAGCAGAAGATGAAGATAAACAGGCTAAGGTAAAAGCTATCAATGTGGATGGAACACAAAATATTGCGGATGCTTGTAAAGAAGTAGATGCGAAGATGGTCTATATTTCTACAGACTATGTATTTGATGGACAAGGAACTAAGCCTTGGCAACCGGATTGTAAAGATTATAAACCATTGAATGTATATGGTCAGACTAAACTTGGTGGAGAATTGGCTGTTTCAAATACGTTATCTAAATATTTCATTGTTCGTATTGCGTGGGTGTTTGGAAAGAATGGAAATAACTTCATTAAAACCATGTTAAATGTAGGAAAGAAATTTGATACATTACGGGTTGTAAATGATCAAATTGGTACGCCAACATATACATTTGACTTAGCAAGATTATTAGTAGACATGATTGAAACCGATAAATATGGCTACTATCATGCGACGAATGAAGGTGGATATATCAGCTGGTATGATTTTGCGTGTGAAATCTTTAAACAAGCTGGATATACTACTAAAGTAAATCCTGTAACAACAGAAGAATATGGTTTATCAAAGGCAGCTCGTCCATTTAATTCTCGTTTAGATAAATCTAAACTTGTAGAAAATGGTTTTAAACCATTACCTACTTGGCAGGATGCATTGGCTAGATATTTAAAAGAACTTGCTTAATATACATATGTATATTGAGCTTTTTATTTTTCTTTGAATGGATTAGTAACGTTTGATAATTGTAACGCTTCCAATATCGGTATAAAATAGAACCCATGGAGGGTTATACAATATGAATAATAGAGATATTGCTAAGGTTGGTTTTGCCGTTCTTGCAGCGGTTATGAGTTATAATTTTGCAGATACTATCGTTCATGCTGAAGAAACAAGTGTTGAGCCTGTAAAAGAGACTGCACCTGTTGAAAATCAGGATGATTTAACAGATGTTATTGATGCAGTTGTTGAAGATAAAACTGTTCCTGAAAACACTGAAGAAACAAATGTTCCTGAAAACACGGAAGAAACAGATGTTCCAAAAGAAGATGAAGAGACTACGACAGTTGGTGGTGGTAGTGATGCCAGTGCTAAATTAACTGAGGGTTGGTCAAGTGATTCTTTACAGTATGTTAAAGATGGTGCTTATGTTACGAATAGTTTTGCAGAGATTGATGGTCAAAAATATTATTTTGATGAGAATGGTAATAAGGTAACTGGTTTTAAAACAATTGGTACAGATTCTTATTATTTTAATGATTCTGGTGTGATGCAGACGGGTTTACAAGTTCTTCATGATCAAGAAACGGGTATTGCCGTATATTCTTTAAGAAAAGAAGATGGTAAATTACACTACTATTTAGAGAATGGTGCTGCCTATAGTGGAATGATAAATTTAGAGGGGAAAGTTTATTATTTCGATAAAGGATTGCAGAGTGTTGGTGAAAAGCAGGCAAATGGATATTGGTACAACTTCAAGGAAGATGGTAGTTTATCTGTTGGTTTTGTGAACATGGGGAATAGTGCTAAGTACTATGATAATCTTGGAAGAAGACAAACAGGTACTTTTAAGATTGATAAGGTAACTTATAACACAGATGGCAATGGTTTTATTACTAAAGCTAGTTGGGAAGGTGTTTCTTACTATTGTCAAAATGATGGAAGATGGGCTTGGAATACGGTTGGTGGTTACCGTTTTGGTGGTTCAGGATGTGTTCCAACTACAGTGACTATGATTGTAAATACGATCAATGGTACAAACTATACGCCTTATCAAGTGGGTCAAATTTTGCATAATGCTGGATATTTCAATACAGGTTCCATTGGTACTGGTGGAGAGTCTTGGCAGTTTGTTGCGAATAAATTTGGCTTGAGTTATAAGAATAATTTAAATGTAGAATCGGCTAAGCAAGAATTATTAAAGGGGAATATGATTGCGGCTGCAGTTGGTGGTGGAAAATTCTGTCCATGGTATGGTGTAACGCATGAAATATTATTATTTGGTTTAGATGCACAGGGCTATACAACAGTATATGATCCATATACAAGTTCACGTAATGGTCGTGTACATATTAGTGAGGTCTTCAATCATCCATCATGGGATAGTAGTGATAGAAAGAATGGTGGTCCATTCTTCTCGTTAGGTAAACTTAGAGATCAAAATTTATATCTAGATGTTTCTAAGGGAAATGCACATGTAGGAAATGTATATTATACAGGAAATAATGTTGAACCAGAAGTGAATCTTTCATTGAAAAATACAGCATTGGTTCAAGGAAGAGATTATAAGGTCGTTTATTCAAATAATGTAAATTTAGGTAAAGGAACAGCTACCATTATTGGTATTAATGCCTTTACAGGAGAATTGAATGTTTCTTTTGACATTATTAAGGATGAAATGTCTAATGGAACTTATGAAATTATTTCTTCATTAAATAGTAATAAAGTACTTGATATAAAAGATGGTTCAAAAGCATCTGGTGCTAGTATTCAAATTTATAATTGGAACGGTACGCAAGCACAACAATTTGTAGTGAATAAAAATCAGAATGGCTACTATACAATTAAGAATGTTGGTTCTAATTTATATTTAGGCATTCAGTCAGATTGGAATACTATGGGTAATTATAATTCATTAGTTCAAGGTGTAAATGCTTCTTCAAAAGCAGGACAATTCATTTTTACAAGAAACAATAAGGGACAGTGGATTATTTCTTCTGCTTGGGATTCTAGATATGTCTTTGATTTAAATGGAGCAAAGCTAGACAATGGTAATAAAGTTCAACTTTATACCGTAAATGGTAGTTCTGCACAAGCATGGAAATTGTTGAAAGTAAAAAATCTACGTGAAGAAATGGATGTATTAGCAGCAAAGAACAAAAACACATTAAGTGATGGTACTTATACAATCCATTCATCTATAAATAAAAGTTATGTATTGGATGTAAATGGTGGTTCTAAAGTGAATTTTGGTAATATTCAACTATATCAAAATAATGGTACTTTAGCACAAGGTTGGAAAGTCAGTCACGATTCAAAAGGGTATGTTACGTTTATAAATATTGGTTCAGGAAAAGCAATCGATGTCAAAGATGGATCTGCTTATAATGGACAGAATATTAGTCAATATACTTCTAATAATACATATGCTCAAAAATGGATTGTTGTACAAGAAAACAAAGGTTTTAAAATTATGTCTGCTTTAAATACAAGTTATGTCTTGGATTTAAATTCTGCTTTGACAAGAAATTATCAAAATATTCAGGCTTATAAATCAAATGATACGACTGCACAACGTTGGTATTTCTCAAAATATGAATCTCCACGTGAAAAATTAAATAACATGGCTAAACAATACAATTCTAGTATTGAAGAAACAACGTATGTAGTTACAAGTTATTCAAATCCTAATTATGTGTTAGATATTGATGGTGGCTCAAAGTCAAATTGTGGTAACCTACAAGTTTACAAATCAAATAATACTAATGCACAAAAATGGAAAGTAAAGAAAGATTCAGTAGGTTATATCACATTTATTAATGTTGGATCTAACAAAGCGCTTGACGTTTCAAATGCGAGTGTGAATAATGGTGCCAATATTTGGCAATATGAAGTTAATAACACCTATGCACAGAAATGGATTGCGAAAAAGAATACAGATGGTAGTTTGACATTTGTATCTGCTTTAGATGCGAACTACGTATTAGATATTAATGCAGGGGTTATTAGAAACCAACAAAATATACAACTATATCAAAGTAATGGTACAAATGCTCAGAAATTTAAACTAACAAAAATCTAATTTTATAACCAGGCACAAAAGTGTCTGGTTATTTTTTGGTTAGATTGAAATATTTTAAATATTCATTTAAAATAGATTTATTGGAAGAGGGATAGAAAATGGCAAAAAAATTAAAACCACTTTTGGCTTTCGTATTAAGTGTATTTATGTCTGTATCAACATTGAATAATATGTATACAGTTCGTGCAGATGATGAAATTACACAAGAAGGGCCTATTGTAGAAGAAACACAAACAGAAGAAAAGACTACAGAAGAGCAAGTTCCTACTGTAGAAGAGGAAGAAGTTCCAGTTGTTGAGGAAGAGCCAGTTGTAGAAGAGGAGCAATTGGGTGATTCTAATATGATGGAATATTTCTTGGTCGATAATCCCGTATTATCAAATGGAGAAACAGAAAACTTTGTTCTTTCATTAAATAATGCAGAGGGATATTCGGATTTTAAATTAACCATTCAAAAAGAAGATGGGTCTACTTTTGATTTAGAAAGTTCTGAACAAGTTGATAATTTAGTAAAATTCTCTAGAGTGTTTAATGAAGAAGAAAAAGGACAATATAGTGTGACTACGCTTCATTATGTATATAATGGACAAGCTTATTATTTAAACTTTAGTGATTTAGAAATGGATGTTAAGTTTGGTGTGGATCAAGAATATGATGGGTATGATGCAACGTTACCGGATTTAACAGAGGATTCAATAAGTTCAGAAGGTGTTATTGAAGTAACGGATGTAAATAAAGCTGAAGAAGAAATTGTGAATGGCGTTGCGAGTCAACCGGCTGTAATGTCAGTAGATGAGTTTTCAAGACATGCGACTGGTGGAATGACAATTTGTTTGGATCCAGGACATGGTGGTAGTGATTCAGGTGCTAATGCATTTGGTACAAAGGAATCGGATTTAACTTTAAAGATTGCTCAATATTGTAAGGAAGAACTAGCTAAATATGATGTAAATGTAGTTATGACAAGAACTACAGATAATCGTTTGAGCGAAGAAGCGGCAATGGATTTAAAAAATCGTGTGGAAGTAGCTAAAAAAGCAGGCGCTTCTTACTTTATTAGTATTCATATTAATTCTGCCCAAAATTCAGCAGCGCATGGTGCAGAAGTTTATTATCCAAATACAAGTGGCAATAAGAACCTTTCTAGTAATGGACAGAATCTAGCTAAGGCGATTCAAAGTCAATTAGCTGCATTAGGTTTATATGATCGTGGTATTAAGATTCGTAACTATACAGATGGTACTACTTCATCAAATCCAAACAGTAGTGATCAAGATTATTATGGTGTCATCCGTTATGCGAAACAGGCAAATATTACGGGGTTGATTGTTGAACATTGTTTTATTAGCAATAAAGATGAGTTTGATAAATATTTAGGTTCAAATGCTAAGTTACAACAACTTGGAATTGCGGATGCGAAAGGTATAGTGAGTGCACTTGGTTTACAAGCTAAAAATGCTGATATAGATACGTTAGCAGCGGAAAATAGAAATGTTTTAGCAGATGGTACATATACGATTTCGACTTTATTAAATTCTAATTATGTACTTGATGTAAAAGATGGGTCAACATCAAATGGAGCTAACATTCAATTATATGAAGCAAATGATACGGCAGCTCAACAATTTAAAGTTTCACATGACTCTCAAGGTTATGTAACATTTACAAATGTAAAATCTGGAAGAGTATTAGATTTAAATGGAGCAATTGTAAAAGATGCAGGTAATATACAGCAATATACTTCTAATGGTACACGTGCTCAAAAATGGATTGTTAAACCGGATGGTAATGGATATGTTGTTATGTCAGCAATAAATCCAAACTATATTCTTGATTTAAGTGGTGGATCTGTGCGAAATGGCAGTAATGTTCAAATTTATTCAGCAAAAGGTTCAAATTCACAAAGATGGAATATTACAAAGTATGTAAGTAAAGAACAAAGAATCAATAATTTGGCTGCACAAAATAAAAATGCAATATCGGATGGTGTTTACGAGATAAGAAGTGCAAAGAATAACAACTATACTTTAGATGTAAATTCAGCTTCTTCAAGAAATGGTGCGAATATTCAATTGTATTTACGTAATGGAACACAAGCACAAGCATTTAGAGTGAGTCATGATTCTCAAGGTTTTGTCACATTCACAAATATTAATTCGGGTAAAGTAATTGACTTAGATGGAGCTATCACAAAAAATGGTAGAAATATTCATCAATACGCATCAAATGGTACTCGTGCACAAAAATGGATTGTACAACAGAGTGGTTCCGGATATTCAATTGTTTCTGCGATAGATACAAGTTTTGCTCTAGATATTAGAAATGGTACTGTTTATTCTGGTTCAAATATTCAATTATATAAGAGTAACAATACGGCAGCACAACAATGGACTTTTAATAAATATGTAACAGAGCGTGAGCGTTGTGATTCGTATGCCATTCAAAATAAGGATCGTATGGCTGATGGTGTTTATTACATCAAAAATCAAAATGTTGGATTTGCGTTAGATGTTGCGGATGGAAGTCTGTATGGTGGTGCAAACGTTCAATTGTATTCTCTAAATAAAACAAATGCACAAAAATGGAAAATTACACATGATTCAACTGGATATGTTTCTTTCCAAAATGTTGGTTCAGGTATGTATTTGACAGCTAGTGGTAGTGGTATAACAGCTAACGTTTATCAACAAAAACAAACGAACGACTACAATCAAAAATGGATTGTAATGTTTGATAATAATCAAAATTTACGTATTGTTTCTGCCTTGAATTCAACTATGGTCTTGGATGTAAAAGATGGTAAAATCCGTAGATGCTCAAACATTCAGCTATATACATCAAATAACACAAATGCACAAAAATGGGTGTTTGAATATATTAACACCAATGCAACGGGTGGCTTGATGCAGATCATGGGTACTAGTCAAACTACAGTGTCTCAAATGGTTCATTACTATAATGCGAATGCGTCAGGTTATGATACATTTAAAGCAAAATACAATGGAAAGTACAATGGTGTATTAGCTAAGGGTGGAGCTAGTACAATCAATCAATTTGCTCAAATCTTCTATGAAGAAGCAACGGCAGAAGGTGTAAGAGCTGAAGTAGCATTTACTCAATGTATGAAAGAAACGGGTTTCTTAAAATATGGTGGAGATGTACTTCCTAACCAATATAACTTTGCGGGTATTGGTGCAACTGGAGCAGTACATGGTGCAAGCTTTAGCAATGTAAGAATGGGTATTCGTGCTCAGATTCAACATTTAAAAGCCTATGGTTCGATATCCTCATTAACAAATCCTTGTGTGGATCCAAGATTTAATTTAGTTAAGCGTGGTAGTGCTCAATATGTGGAATGGTTAGGAATTAAAGAAAATCCTAATGGATATGGATGGGCTACTTCTAAGAGCTATGGTCATGATATTGTGAGCATGGTAAATACATTATTGAAGAAATAGAAATATAGAGAGTTCAGTTCAATGCTGAACTCTATTTTTCGGTTATAAATGAAATTTAAAACAAATGATAAATCACTGTATAATAAACTCATAAAATATATATAGTTATAAAAAAAGTTTGCACAAATTAATAATTTGTTTGCATTTATTAACAATTTAAATCAATTACCAAATGTTCCATGATATAGTGAATATAAAGTATTACCTATAGAAAGGAACAAAAGGGTATGAAAAAATTATTAGGTGTATTATTGGCGTTTTTAATGTGTTGTGTACCAATTGGTATACAAGCAGAAGAGGAGGTGTTATCTTTTGAATATACAGGTCAAAAGATAGGGATTGAACGAACAAAATTATATCACTATATTGATGATGATATATATACATCTGAAGCTCCAATGGATTGTGGAAGGTATCAAGCTATTTATTCAGATGGCAGTTACATTGATTATGAAATAACTCCTAAAGTAGTTCATGTAAATGTTCGATATAACAAGGATTGGAGACAGGGAGATTCAGAAGAAAATCGTTATTTATGTGAGTATGATGGAGATTATGAATTTAAATTGGATTCTTATGTCAATGGTGATTTTAAAGCAGTTGATTACAATGATAACTATAAATTTGAATTTGAGCCGAAGAATAAGAGTGATGTAGAAATAGTTAAAACAACTATAACTCATCCAGATGTAGAATATGTTTTTACAGGTTCTGATATTGTGATTGATAGTAAAGTGGATTCTATTAGTCCAATTGCATTAAAGAACGCAGGAGAATACATTGTAAGTTTCAATGTTGATTCAAATTATTATGAATCCATTCCATTCAAGGTTACGATTCTTCCTAAAACAGTACAACTAAGATTAAATAAGTATCAAAAATATGTTGGAGAAAAAGATCCAGTATTAGAAACAGATGATTACATATTAAAAAGAGAAGTTGGTGAAGATATTGGCAATTATAAACTTACCGCAAAAAGTAAATCAAGAAATTATAGGTATGAAATCATTGAGAATGATGTATTTACAATCTTAGAAAACAAGGCACAACAAATAAAACAAGAAGCAACTAATCAACCAAGTAATGATGAAAATAAAGAACCATCTAAATCAGAAATGGTGCAAGAGAAAGAATATAAAACAGAAACTAGAAAGAATGAAGAATCTAAAAAAGAAAAATCAACTGTTAAAACAGGTGTATCAAACGAAAGAACACTATTCTTATCTCTTATAACTATAAGTTTAATAGTAGCTATGTTTATGCTTTTAAAGAAAATAACTTTTAAAGTTAGATTTAAACAACAATAAAAAGTATCCACAATTGAGTATCAAACTGTCACAGATGTTCTTGCTATATGTCTAAAGGAAATTGAATTTTAGGCAAAAATAGTTTACTATAATTAAGATAATATAGATGTCTGTTGAATTATTTAAAATTAGTTTATGTTTCATATATTAGAAAGAATACTATTAATTAAATTAAAATAATAGTGATGCAGATAGAAAGTATTATTTTTTAAATGGATTTCCTTTTGATAAGATATAGTTTATATTTGAATTTTAATGATAATGATAAAATTGTGTAGAATACAAGTTAAAAAAGAATGGGTCCTAATTAGATGTTTATGAAGATAAATGTACGATAAGATTACATTAAAAAAGCATCTTAAATGCATGCAAATGATGTAAAGCTGGAATAGTGAAGGTCTGATTAAATACAAAATTTTTTTATTCATTAAGCATGCAATCAGTAAATACCGAATAAAATAGAAAGGAGAGTAATAAAGTTAATTTACTAGTATGAGGCAAAAGATTCAATGATGTTGATATACGTTATAAATATAGAATTTGTGTAATTTATAAGATTTTCCAATACAAAAGAAAAAAAGGAATTTATATTATTATTTTGATCTGTATTTCACAGTTTAAGATGATAAATTATTAAAATTTTGACAATTAACATATGACTTTTTTATTGCTAACTGTTATGTGGATTTCAATATTTTATAGATGATAATATCATTGAATTATTGTTAATTTGAATTTAACTAGTGTTACTTTATTACAGGTAGAAATTAAATGAAAAATATTGCACTAATTATTGCTGGCGGAGTTGGAGCTCGTATGGGACAGGATATCCCAAAACAATTTATCAACGTTTATGATAAACCAGTATTAGTTTATACAATGGAAGCTTTCCAAAAACATCCAGATATTGATGGTATTGAGGTTGTATGTCTAGAAGGATGGCATGAAACATTAAAGGCATATGCTAGACAGTTTGGTATCGCTAAATTAGAGGGTGTAGTTAATGGTGGAAAGAATGGACAGGATTCTATTCGTAATGGATTGTTAGATATTCAATCAAGACATCCAGAAGAGGATACCATCGTATTGATTCATGATGCGATTCGCCCAATGGTTAGTCAGGAAATCATTACGGATAATATTCGTGTATGTAGAGAAAAGGGAAATGCGGTTACTGTAGTTCCTTGTACAGCTGCTATGTTAAAGACATATGATTCAGAATGTTCTGAAGAACAAGTGCCTCGTGACAATTTAAAAATTACGCAGACGCCTCAAACTTTCTTCTTAAATGAAATTGTTGAAACACATAAAGAAGCTTTAGAAAAGGGAATCACAAATTCAGTGGCTTCTTGTACGTTGTATATTGAATTAGGCAAAAAGTTATTTTTAGCTAAGGGTTCTGAAAAGAATTTAAAATTAACAACTTCAGAGGATATTGAAATTTTTAAGGCTTTATTGAAATCTAAGAAAGATGAGTGGATGCATTAATGTCTTATTTAGATGGAATTTCAACTGTTGCAAATAAATTGAATATAAAAAAAGGGAATATTCTTGTTACTGGAGCAACAGGATTAATTGGTTCATATTTAATTGATACATTATTGTATGCCAATGAACATTGTGATTGTAAATTTACAATCTACGCAATGAGTAGATCGTTAGAGAAAGTGCAAAATCGTTTTGGTAGTACAGTAATACCTGTAGTACAGAATGTTCAGGATCCTTTAAATTTAAAAGTTGATTTAGATTTTATTGTACATGCTGCAAGTAACGCAGATCCAAAAACATATGCAAAATATCCGGTTGATACAATAATGACAAATATTGAAGGAACAAAAAATATTCTTGAGTATTGCAAAAATAATACAGAATGCAAGCTTTTATATACTTCTACGTTTGAAGTGTATGGGAAGATTGAAAATCATGATGTATATAAAGAAGAGGATGCTGGAACAATTGATTTCCATGTTTTGCGTAATGGTTATCCTGAAAGTAAAAGATGCTGTGAATTGTTGATTCAAAGTTATGTTAAGCAGTATGGAGTAAATGCAGTGATTACAAGATTACCAAGTGTATATGGTCCAACTATGCAAAAAGATGATAGTAAGGCACATGCACAGTTTATTCGTAATGCATTGAATCATGAAAATATTGTTTTAAAAAGTAAGGGTGAACAGAGAAGAACATATTGTTATGTATCAGATATTGTCAGTGGTATGTTGTTCTTATTATTTAATCATACAAACAGTGGAGAATCTTATAACGTCAGCAATGAAAATTCAATTGTTTCTATTGCCGAATTGGCTCAGACAGTTGCTAATATTGCAGAAACTAAGGTTGTGTTTGATTTGCCTGACGAATTAGAAAGTGCTGGCTTTTCAAAACCACAAAACAATATTTTAGACAATTCAAAATTAAAACAGTTGGGTTGGTCTGCAAATTACTCTTTAGACATGGGTTTATTAGAAACAATGAATGTTTTAAAAGAAAATGGTGAATAAGGGTTATGTTGGAAAATTTAAAAAAAGAAGTATGTGAAGCAAATTTAGAATTAGTAAAACGTGGAGTTGTTATTTATACCTGGGGTAATGTGAGTGGTATAAGTGATGATCGTAAATATATGGTAATCAAACCTTCTGGTGTAGATTATTCTACGATGAAAGATGAAGATATGGTTGTAGTTGAAGTGGCGACCGGTAATGTCGTTGAAGGAAAATGGAAACCTTCTTCAGATACTCCGACTCATCTTGAATTGTATAAGAAATATGATTCTATAAAAGGTATTGTTCATACACATTCTACTAATGCCACTTCTTTTGCACAAGCTGGTATGGATATACCTGCATTGGGAACAACACATGCTGATTATTTTTATGGTGATATTCCTTGTACACGAGAATTGAGTGAAGAAGAAGTTAAAAAGGCTTATGAGAAAAATACGGGCTTGGTTATTATTGAAACTTTTGAAAACAAAGGCTTAGATGTAATGGCTGTGCCAGGAGTGATCATTAAAAATCATGGACCATTCGCATGGGGTACGAGTCCAGCTAATGCGGTATATAATGCTGTAGTCATGGAAGCTATTGCAGAAATGGATCTTAAAACATTACAGTTAAATCCAAATAGTGAAATGAAGCAATATGTATTAGATAAGCATTATACAAGAAAGCATGGACCTAATGCATACTATGGACAAGATAAGAAGTAGGAAGTACGAATTTCGGTAAAAAGATCTAGGGGTCAATTTAGGCACTAATGCAATAAGGTCTATAGACCCCTAGGTTTGTTTTTTTATGATAAAGTCACATTTAATAAAAGCTCTTGTTTTGCAAATGGGTGGTGAATAGAAACGTGAGCAATTTCGTTAGTATAACATCTAGCAAAAAAAGCAAAGGGATTATCAGATAAAGACAATCCTATATATCCATTTAACAATCTTCATTTACTGTTAAAACGATTTATAAGAAATCATAGAGCTTATGCTAGAGAGCACGTCCAAGACTGGCTGAACCTATTTTGGTTGATTATGAATGTGCCAAAGGTCAAGTATGATAAAGAATTAAAATTTATAGAAATGGCAGTTTTGTCGCCAAAAAAATTGTGTTATCGGGATTCAATGAGCTCTAAGCACAGTAAATAAGCGAATAATTACCACCCATTAGCAAAAGAGGAGCTTTAAAAAAAAGATATAGACAATATTATCGCCCAATAAACTTGTCCTATTTACCTGTAAGCGAGGTAATGAAACATGTGTACAGAATTTTATTTAAAAATAGATGAAGCGTCAGAGTTGCTAGATATAAGAACATTCGATAATTACGATACAAATTGAATGCTGCCGTTATTGTGGAAGTGTTCATATTGTTAAGGCCGGAAAAAACAGTAAAGGAAGACAACGTTATAAATGTAATAATTGTAAACGAAGATTCATTAATAGTACAAATCATCTATGCATTGGTCTCATTTATCAAAAGAACAATGGGAAACCTTATTTTATTCTTCATTGAACAATGATTGTTTATCTAAAACCGCAAAGCTTGTAGGCATCAGTATTGTTTCAGCTTTTTATAACAGGCACAAACTTAGGTATGCGCTTAATGAATTGATAAACAAAAAGCAATTGGCAAAGAAAATTGCACTAGATGAAACATTTTTGACTTACCAAGCTAAGGGGGTTGTAAACCAAAATCGTAGAGGTATAAGTAAAGACAAAATTGGTGTCGCGTGTGCAATAGATGAAGATGGAAATTAAGTTGTATACACGTCAGATAGAGGTCGTCCACCTCTAGCACGTTAATAGATGATATTTAAAAAATCAATATACCCTGGATCAATTGTAATCATTGATAGGCATAGAAGCTATCATCAATTAATGGATTAAAATAACATCTGGTGAAAATTGAAAGATGGCTGTGCCCTAGAAACGGTTAACCATCTTCATGATAGAATCAAAGCATTTTTTAGAAGCAAAAGAAATGTAATGGCACATTATCTACAAGGCTGTTTAGCGTTATTTCAATGTAGTGAATTACATATAATGATGATTGAATGCAAGATGTTTCAAGATGAATTCATGAAGATTAACAACATATTAAGTGGTATTAGAAATAATGATACATGTTAGGAGTCAATTTATATAAGATGTTATATGAGTGTTGAATTTAACTATATAATCTAATTTATTTAACGTGTTTTAATGATTAATTAAAAGGATTTCAGTTAAGGTTACTTGTGTGAATGAAGGTCTTTGGTTTATAGAGAAACTATTTCAATGCCTGTATACGTTTACATTTACTTGGTTATAAAAATAGTGGTCTATATTATCTAAAATATTTTATATGTAAGGCAAATTTAATAAAATTTATTTTGTTTCTCAATATTTTTAATATTTGTTTTATATAAAGTATATCTTTTGCTTTTTTATACTTTTTGTTTGAAATTTCAGGTATTAAATGGTAATTGACATATTATATATATTGGATAAAATTATTATGCAATAGTTTTATCGTGGAATAGGTGTGACTATTGTAAGGTAATAGGAATAAAAATGATACATTTAGATGATATTAGAAATAGCTGGCTTACCGCATTTTTAATTGATTCGTTTATCTTCTATCAGGGTTTGGGTAGGGAGAAGTGTATCTAAAATTTCATATTTCATTGCTTATTAAGACTTGTAAAATTCTAATAAGCTTTTTTTATGTTTATAGGAATGGGAGAATAATATGTATAGGAAGAATGCAAATGGGTGGTTGAAGCATATCGATTTTATCATTCTTGATATGATATGTTTACAGCTTGCATTTATGATTGCCTATTTTATTAAAAATGGAAATATACATCTATATAACAATTTCTTATATAGGAATATGGCTATCATATTAGAAGTAGCTGATTTAATGGTTTTACTGATTTTTGGTACATTAAAGAGTGTGTTAAAAAGAGGGCATTATCAAGAGTTTGTAAAAACATTAAAACATGGTTTTATTGTTTGCTTGTTGGCTGTTTTATATTTGTTTACAGTTCAAAAAGGAATTTTCTTCTCTAGATTTATTTTATTCTTAACAATCGGTATTTATTTTATATTGACATATATAGTAAGAGAACTATGGAAGAGTAATATTAAAAAGGGCGTTAATAGCGGTAAAAGAAGAAAATTATTAATTGTTAGTTCTAGTAGCATTGCTGATAAAGTAATTGAGAATGTTGAAAAGAATAATTATTCTCGTTATGACATTGTTGGTGTAGCTTTATTGGATAAGGATTTGATTGGAAATCGAATTAATAATACTTCTGTCATAGCTAATAATGAAACAGTAGGAATGTATGCATGTAAAGAATGGGTAGATGAAGTCTTAATTGTTTTATCTAAAGAAATTGCTTATCCAAATACGTTGATTGAACAATTAACAGAGGCTGGTATTACAGTACATATGAATTTAGCTAAGGTTGTTAATTCACCAGGAAAAAAACAGTTTGTTGAAAAGATTGGTGATTACACGGTTCTTACTACAAGTATCAACTATGCTTCTTTAAATGAATTATTCTTAAAAAGATTTTTTGATATCATTTGTGGTTTATTAGGATGTATATTAACTTTGATTATCTGCATTTTTATTGGACCTGTAATTTATATTGCCAGTCCAGGGCCCATTTTCTTGTCACAAGAAAGAGTTGGTAAGAATGGTAAGAAATTTAAGATGTACAAATTTCGCAGTATGTACTTAGATGCGGAAGAAAGAAAAGCAGAATTAATGAAAGACAATAAGCTTGGGGATGGAAAGATGTTTAAACTTGATTTTGATCCTCGAGTTATTGGAAATAAAGTAATGTCGGATGGATCTCGTAAAACAGGTATTGGTGAATTTATTCGTAAAACAAGTTTAGATGAATTTCCACAATTCTTTAATGTTTTAAAAGGAGATATGTCTATAGTAGGAACAAGACCCCCTTTAATATCAGAAACAAATCTATATGAGTATCAACATTTTGCACGATTAGCTATTAAACCAGGAATCACTGGTATGTGGCAAGTGAGTGGAAGAAGTGAAATTATAGATTTTGATGAAGTAGTTAAACTAGATAAATATTATATTGAGAATTGGAATCTTGGTTTAGATATTAAGATTCTATTAAAAACAGTACTTGTTGTAGTATGTAAAAAAGGTGCTGTTTAACATGATTTTAATTTTGATAAATGTATAGGAAGGAAGAACAGAATGAAAATAGCAGTAGCAGGTACTGGGTATGTTGGTTTATCCATTGCCACATTATTATCACAACATCACTATGTAGTAGCAGTAGACATTATTCCAGAAAAGGTTGATCTTATTAATAATCGTAAGTCACCAATTCAAGATGATTATATTGAGAAATATTTGGCTGAGAAAGATTTGAATTTAGAGGCAACTTTAGATGCAGAATATGCTTATAAGGATGCTGATTTTGTTGTTATTGCTGCACCTACAAATTATGATAGTAAGAAGAATTTCTTTGATACAAGTGCAGTAGAGAGTGTTATTGAACTTGTGTTGAAGTACAATCCTTCAGCTATTATGGTAATTAAATCAACGATTCCAGTTGGATATACAGAGAGTGTTAGAAAGAAGTATAATACTTCGAATATAATTTTTAGTCCAGAATTTTTAAGAGAGTCAAAGGCTTTGTATGATAACTTATATCCTTCAAGAATTATTGTAAGTACAGATGAGAATGATGAAAAGTTAGTAAAGGCTAGTCATACTTTTGCTTCTTTACTTCAAGAAGGTGCTATCAAAGAAAATATTGATACTTTATTTATGGGCTTTACTGAAGCTGAGGCAGTTAAGTTATTCGCAAATACTTACTTAGCATTACGAGTTTCTTATTTTAATGAATTGGATACGTATGCTGAAATGAAGGGATTAAATACACAAGATATTATTGAAGGTGTATGTTTGGATCCTCGTATTGGTTCTCATTATAATAATCCTTCATTTGGTTATGGTGGTTATTGTTTACCTAAAGATACTAAACAATTATTAGCTAATTATCAGGACGTGCCTGAAAACTTGATTGAGGCTATTGTTGAATCAAATAGAACAAGAAAAGACTTTATTGCGGATCGTGTATTAAATATGGCTGGTTATTATGGATATGATGATAATAACACATATTCAGAAAGTGAAGAGCATGAAGTAGTTATTGGTGTTTATCGTTTAACTATGAAATCAAATAGTGATAACTTTAGACAGAGCTCTATTCAGGGTGTAATGAAACGTATTAAGGCTAAGGGTGCAAAAGTGATTATTTATGAACCAACATTAAAGGATGGAGAAACATTCTTTGGTAGTAAGGTAGTAAATGATTTGGATGAATTCAAAGCTCAATCTCAAGCAATTATCGCAAATCGTTATGATAGTTGTTTAGATGATGTACAAGATAAAGTATATACTCGTGATTTATTTAGAAGGGATTAATTATGAACAGGCCCATAAAAATATGTTTCGCTGCTTCTACAGGGGGGCATTTTGAACAATTAATGATGTTGAAACCGTTAATGGATAAATATGACAGTTTTATTCTAACTGAGAAAACTCAATATGAAACGAATACGAAAGGTATTAAAACGTATTATTTAAAACAAGTAAATCGTAAAGAAATAGCATGTATTCCTAGAATGATTATGAATATATTTAAATCTTTTAAAATATATTTAGAGGAAAAACCAGATTTGATTATTACCACTGGTGTTTTGGCAATGTTACCAATGTGTATATGGATGAAATTGAATAAGAAGAAAATTATTTATATTGAATCTTTTGCGAAAGTAACATCTCCAACATTAAGTGGTAAATTTATGTATAAGTATGCAGATCAATTCTATGTACAATGGCCTCAAATGAAAGAAATTTATCCAAATGCCATTTATTTAGGGGGTATTTATTAATGATTTTTGTAACATTAGGATCGCAGAAGTTTCAATTTAATCGTATTTTAATGGAAATTGATCAATTGATTGAAGATAAATATATAACTGAAAATGTATTTGCTCAAACGGGATATAGTGATTATGAACCAAAACATTATAAATACAAGAATTTTTTAAATAGGGATGAGTTTTCTGAAATAATGTCTCAATCTGACACAGTTATTACACATGGGGGTACAGGTGCAATTATAGGTGCAGTAAAAAAAGGAAAAAAGGTTGTTGCAATCCCAAGATTGTCAAAATTTGGTGAGCATGTGGATGATCATCAACTTCAAATAGTAGATAAATTTAGCAATATGAATTTAATAATTAAATGTATAGATGTTAATGATTTAAAACAATCTTTAGAAGAAGTAAAACAGACAAAATTAGAAGTTTATCATTCGAATACGGACGTAATATTAAACAGCATTGACGATTATATAAAAAAGATAGGTGGTTAAATAATGAATAAAGATGAAATGATGTTACTCATTAAAAAATCATTGCGTTTTTTACCAGATAAAACGTATGTTAATTTGTATTTTAGATTAAGATTACATAGAAAAATTGATTGGAATAACCCTAGACATTTAAATGATAAATTACAATGGTTGAAATTTAATTATAGATTTCCGTTACAAAGCATAGTATCAGATAAATATTTTGTTAGAGATTATGTTAAAGATAAAATTGGGGAAGAATATTTAATTCCATTATACGGAAATTGGATGAGTTTCAATGATATAAATTTTGATGAATTACCTGAGCAATTTGTTTTAAAGTGTAATCATGATTCAGGTGGCTTGGCTATATGCAAAGATAAGAATACGTTTGATATTAATAAAGCAAGAAAAAAAATCAATCACAGTTTAAAACAAAATTTTTATTATATAGGAAGAGAATATCAATATAAAAATATTATCCCAAGAATCATTTGTGAACAGTTCATATCAGATGATGGTAATGTTCCAATGGATTATAAGATTTATTGTTTTAACGGAAAACCTGATGTGATTTTGGTTTGTAAAGGGAGATTTAATAATAATTCACATAAAGCTGAGTATCTATATTTCGATCAAGATTGGAATTTCTTACCCCTAAATTATGGTGATGACAAATTAACAAATGTAAATATATCTAAGCCTGATAATTTAGGTGAAATGTTACAAATTGCAAAAAGATTATCAGAAGATTTTGTGTTTGCGAGAATAGATTTATATAACATAAAAGGGAAAATTTATTTTGGTGAGATTACACTATCGCCAAATTCTGGATTTGATGCTGACATAACTTATGAAACTGATTTAGAATTTGGAAAAAAACTTAAAATCCCATTTTGGGATAATATAAATAGAAAGATATAAAGGATATTTAGCCATGAAAGATAAATTTTTATCAAGACTTGATAAGATTCATTTTAATATTTTTAAACTTGTTACATTTTTTACATATTATATTTTAACTAAAAATAGATGCAAAAAAAGAGTTAGATTGTCGTCAATGGAAATAAAAAAAATTAATGAATTTTGGAAAAATTACAAGATACATTTTCCGTTTCCAATTCATGAATATGAGTGGTATAAGATGCATGATGTTGAACTTAATCCTGCAATTATACCTGATACTATATGGCATACTTATATTGAACCGTATTTCAATTCTTATTTAATGGAAAAAGGATTTGAAGATAAGAATTATTTAGATATGATAATTAATAAAAATAATGCACCACTAACTATTTTGCGTTGTATTGATTATGAGTTATTAGATGGGAATTATGTATATATATCTAATGATGATGCACTTAAAATTATAAACAAATATAATGAATTAATTTGTAAACCTTCATTAGAATCAGGTGGTGGACGTGGAATTTCATTTATCACAAATAAATCAAATTTAGATTTGTTTGAATTAATTAAACAATATCATGGAAATTTTGTTGTTCAAGATATGGTAGAACAGCATACATTTTTTTCGCGATTCAATTCAAGTTCATTAAATACTTTACGAATTGTTACTTTGATAAAAGATGGTAAATTTTATTATTTATCAGGTTTTTTAAGGGTAGGAGCTGAAGGTGAAAGATTAGATAATGTTTCTGCTGGAGGATCATTTATTCCAGTGAATAAACAAGGCAAATTATCTGAAGTTGTCTGGATTGAAAATTTAAAAAACCATGATTTAGAACAAATTAGATTAGATAGTTTCAAACATTTTGATGATTTAAATGTTCCATATTGGGATGAAATAATGAAATTATTAGAAGAAACTGCATTTAAGCTATCACATTTTAAAATAATTAATTGGGATGTTAGTGTTGATAAGAATGGAGTACCAATCATAATCGAATATAATTTAATGGATAGTAGTCCATATTTTCATCAATTGAATGTTGGTCCTATTTTTGGCGATTTAACGGAAGAAATTTTAAATAATATTTTTAAAATTTAATATTTTGAAGATTTTATTGTTTAATGTGCTTACATAATCAAATTGCAGATTATTTGGTAAATACTCAGATGTAAACATTTTTGTTAAATTGTGTTAATATGTAAAATAATTTTTACCTATAAGGAAATTATATATATGAAAATCTATTTTTAATTATGAATATCAAGGAGTTAAAAGATGAATAAAAATAAGCTGTACAAAATGTATATTAGTATATGGCAATACTTAGGAGATATACAAAGAAGAAAGGATTGTATTAAATTTGCAAAAGAAAATACCAAAATTTCTTTAGATAAGGATAAACAAGAAGAAGTTAAAAATTATTGGAAAAGATATTGTAAAGTAAATACAGTATTTCATGATTTTTATTATGAAAAATCTGGCTGCTTTGATGTCAAGTATATTCCAGATGATTTATATTATACTAAAATTGATACATTTTATAATGATTGGAATGCTGCTAAGATAGTTGATAATAAATGTTATTATGAAAATTTATTTTCAGTAAATAAATCTGTTCGACATCCAACACTTTTATCCGAAGAATAAATGGAAAGTGGCTCGATGCAAATTGGAAATTGATTGATATAAACAAAGTAATAAATATTCTTAATTATTCTAACGCATTCTTTCTGAAATTAGCAACTCAATCTGAAGGAGGTAAAGGTGTTTTTTATTTAGATAAGTCTGAAAATGATTATATTGATAAATTTATAAATATTGTGAATAATGTTTCAAATGATTTAGTTATTCAAGAGCCTTTAAGCCAATGTAAATCTCTAGCTATGCTAAATAAGGAATCAATAAATACTATTAGAATTTTAACATTATTAAGAAATAATAATGTTAAAGTTTATTCATCTATTTTAAGAATGGGTGTTAATAATTCAAAAATAGATAATGCGAGTAGCGGAGGAATTACTTGTGGTATAAATGAAAATGGTTATTTGAAATCTGTAGCATATTCTGCAAATGGGGATTCATTTGGTAGACATCCATCCTCTGGAATTTGTTTTACCAATGTACATGTTCCTGGGTACCAAGAAGCTGTAGAGTTAGTAAAAGAACTTCATCCAATTATACCTGATTTTCAATTGGTTTCATGGGATATAGCAATAGATAAATTTGAAAAACCGGTACTTGTTGAAGTAAATCTAAAATATGGAGAATTAGATTTTCATCAATTAAATAATGGTCCACTGTTTGGTGACGATACAAAAGAAATTTTGGACGAGGTGTTTAAAAAAAATTAATATATTAATATTGGAGGTTAAACATATGAAAAAAATTCTAATACTTAATACTATAGGAATGGGATATGAGGGTATAAGTGCAGTAATAATGAATTATTTGAAATACATGGATAAGGATGGATTAGAGATAAAAGTTGTTGCGTTTGATGACACTAAAAAAGAATTTTTACAAATGTTAACAAATGAAACCAATGTAGTTGTTATGCCAAACAGAAAAAATGATTTTTTTAAATATCTTAAAAAAATGTATTGTGAATTAAACACAGGATATGATGTATTTCATATTCATGGAAATAGTGGGACAATGTTAATAGAAGTTGTACTAGGAAAAATGTGTAATGTAAAAAAAATATTAACGCATGTACATAATACTAAATGTAACCATCCCATAATTAATAAAATATTTAAAATACCTATGAATTTATTGGTTGATAAAAGGATAGCTTGTTCAACTGAATCTGGTATGTATTTATACGATAATAAAAATTTTACTGTCTTAAATAATGCTATTGATTTAGATAAATATTCTTTTGATACAAAAAAAAGACAAAAAATTAGATTGTCTTTAAATTTAAATGATGAATTTATATTAGGTCATTCAGGTAGTTTTATTGAACAAAAAAATCATAAGTTTTTGATTGAAACATTTTATGAATTTCAAAAATTACTAAAGAATTCAAAATTAATTTTATTAAGTGACGGTCCAGAGTACCAAAGTATAAAAAACTTGGTAGAAAAAAAACATCTTAATGATAAAGTTTTGTTTTTAGGACGAAGATCTGATGCATACTTATATTATCAAGCAATGGATTGTTTTGTATTGCCTTCAAAGTGGGAAGGATTACCATTAGTTGCTTTAGAAGCACAAGCATCTAATTTACCTGTTTATATTTCTGATAACGTAACAAATGAGGTTATGTGTTGTTCAAAAACTAAATTTATCTCTTTAAAAAATAGTCCCAAAATTTGGGCAGATTTAATTTTTAAAGATTATTTAATAAATACCAAACGATTAATCGGTGTAAATAAAGAAATGAAAAATGGGAAATTTGATATTAATTCAGAAGCTATAAGATTAAGAAATATGTATTTAGGAGAATAACATGCGAATTAATGATGATTTAAAAGTTTATACTGGTAATAGTGGATTTAAAAAAAAAAATGCAACAATAATATTTAATCCATGTTTTCATTCAGTGTTCCTATATAGGTTATCAAACTTTTTTTATCGATTACATTTGAATATAATTGCTAAAATTATTTGGTATTTTAATAGAGTTGTATTTAACGTTGATATAGATTATAGAGCTGATTTAGCAGGTGGATTTGCATTAATACATGGTATGGGAACCGTTATTGGTATGAATGTAAAATCACTCGGTAAATTAATAGTTTATCAGGGTGTTACTATTGGAGGTACAAATAATAAGGTTCGTAAAATTAATGGCGACAATCTTTTAGATCAGCCTATAATTGGTAATAATGTAATCATATATACTGATGCTAAAATCTTTGGACCAGTAATTATCGGCGATAATAATATAATAAAGGCGAGTAGTATTGTAACGAAAGATATGGAGAAGAAATGAGTAAAGTTTTAGTTATGTTGTCCATTTTTAATGGCGAAAAATACTTAAATAAACAATTAGAATCAATCTATGAACAAAAAACGGAACATACTGTTAAATTGTTAGTTCGTGATGATGGTAGCACAGATTCATCATTAGATATAATAAATGGTTGGCGAAATAAATTAGATATTGAAATTATTTATGATGGGAAAAATTTAGGCCCAGCTAGAAGTTTTATGGAATTATTTTCACATGCGGAAGATGCTGATTATTATGCTTTTGTCGACCAGGATGATAAATGGGATGAATGTAAGATTCAGAATGCGACAAGAATGATAGGTAATACAAATGAAAAGGTTTTATGGTTTTCTAATTGCAGGTTAATAGACAGTAATGATAGAATCATTGATAATACACTGCATAAAAAAAAGCCAGAGTTAAATATGATTTCACAACTGATTTGTGGTAGTGCTCAAGGGTGTGCAATGGTATTTAATAAACCTTTATTTAATTTTATTAATAATTTAAATAATATAAATTACTTTATGCACGATCAATTAGTAATGGAATATGCGCTTGCATGTGGAAAGGTTATCTATGATGAGACATCCTATTTTTCATATAGAGTACATTCAAATAATGTAATTGCAAAAGATGGAAAAACGTTTTATTCTAAAATTAAAAGTACTTTACAAATATGGTTTGGAAAGAAGTATCGATTTAAAATATCATCATTTGCTCAAGAATTATTAGACAATGTAGGATATTTAATGGATGAGCATGTTAAAGAATATTTTGAGCAGCTGTCTAATTGTAGAAATTCTATAATTTCAAGATTATATATAATTAGGAGTAATTTAACCCGAAGTTCTGTAGTAAAGGCTACACGTTCTTTTAAAATAAAAGTTATTTTAGGAATAATTTAAGATATTGGAGGTTTATATGAGATTTAGCGTTTTAATTCCTGTGTATAATGTACAGGATTACTTGAAGGAATGTTTGGATTCAATTTATAAACAGAGCTATAAAGATTTTGAAGTAATAATTATTGATGATGGTTCTACAGATAAAAGTGCAATTATTTGCGATAAGTATAAATATAAATATTTTAATAAAACGAAATTATTCCATAAAAAAAATGAAGGATTATTAAAAGCTAGAAGAGATGCATTAAGTGTTGCTGAAGGGGAATACATTATATTTTGTGATTCTGATGATTTATTAGAATATGATTCGTTAAAAGTCTTGGATCAAAAAATAAAGCAATTTAATCCAGATATAATACAATACGATCTATATACTTTTACTGATAAGAATCAATTTTATAATATTAATTCTGGAAAAACTTATTTTAAAACAAATGTATTATATGATGATATAAGTATATTACAAAAATTACTTTTAAATAGGGAATATAATATTTGGTCCATGGCAGGAAAGTGTGTTCGAAAAAGTTTATATAATTTACATGAAAATTATAATGATTATAAACACATTAGTTTTGGTGAAGATTCTTTGCAATCTTTGGAAATCTATTCATCTGCTAAAAATTTTATATATATATCTGATCGGTTATATTGTTATAGAAGTTTCTCTGGAATGACAAAGAAATTACCGTATAAATATTTAAATGATTTTTATGATATAAGTAATTTTTACGAAAATCATAAAAGTCAATTTAAATTTGATGGATTTGATACATATATCTCAATTTTTAATATGAATGTTATATATGAATATTTTTTAAATTTTTCTAACAATAAATATAGTTACAAAGATTTAAAAGAAGCGATTAATTATATTAATGATTATACAAAATTTCGTGAAAAATATAAGAAATATTTATCTGTTAAACAAATTAATTGGAAAATGAATATATTAACAAGTTTAGTTTATAAAAAACGATACACGATATTATATTTTTTGTTAATAATAAGAAATAAGGTGAAGAATTAATGACAGCGTTAAAAAAAACGAATTGCTTTTCGTGTAATATATTAGATTTTTTATGGATTATACTATTACTAACATTATTTCCTTGCAGACTAATTTTTAATGTTCAGTATGGTATTAAATTCTTCATATCTATAATAGTATTTTTATATTTAGTTGGGCATTTGCCTAGAAAGTTGTTAATTAATAATTCGTGTTGTTTTCCGATTTGTATAATATTATCTGGGCTTCTAAATTTTTTTTTATCAGATTATTATAGTTTTATAGATTTATTAAATTCACTAGTATATTCTTTATTATTTTATGATGTCTATACTTTAGCTATTTTATATAAAAAAAGGAAAGCGGTATGCAGATTGTATTATATTACGTATAAAGTGTTAGGTGTTTTTGTATTATTATCAATTATAAGTATATTCTTATATGATAACAATTTGATAAATAGCAATTCTATTTATTTTTTTGGAAGTAAATTTATTACTATCTATATAATGATTTTTTTTATTACAATGTATTTAATCAGGTCAAAATGTAAAAACAAAATTCTATTTTTTATATACATTTTATTTGCAATATACATATCTTTATATATAAAATGTGGTACTGGTACTGTTATTTTAGTTGTGTATTTGCTTATGTGTTTAATACCTACTAAGATAAAGAAAGTATTAATGGATAAAAAAAAGATTATTATTTCATTCATCTTATCTGGATGTTTTGTTTACTTTGCTACCAAGATATTAAACATGCAATCTGTCCATAATTTTGTATATGGTTTATTTAATCGTAGCACTACGGTTACCGGAAGATTATTAATTTATTCAGAATATTTGTTTAAAGTGATAAACAATCATTTGTTTTTTGGTAATGGTTATAATAATTATTTAATGAGTATTATTTCTAACAATTATTTTGCTAATGCGCAAAATGGTATGTTTCAAATTGTTTTAGATTATGGTATAACAGGACTCATTTCTTTATTATTTATTATTTATACATCAACTAATAAATTATGCAAAGGTGTTGAGATATTTCCATTTTATTCTTGTTTGTATGCACTTATTTTAGCGGGTATATTTGAAATATCAATAAATTGGGTGTTTTTTATTACACTTGCATTTATACATGTATATAATGATACAAGTGTTTTATAGAAAGGGTATAAATTATTATGAAACGGACGGAATTAACTAAAAAAGATATTCAAAATGAACTTTTAAATATGCTAAAACTTACAGATTCATATTTAAGAGAAAATGATATAAAATATAGTATTATTGCTGGAACTTTACTTGGTGCAATTAGACACAAAGGTTTTATACCTTGGGATGATGATATAGATTTAGCAATAAAACGAGTTGAATATAATAAATTAGTAAAACTGTTAAAGAAAAATAATGAGATAAGTGAATGTTTATATGCTGAAGGGATTGAATTACAAACTGGGGATATACCATTTATCAAAATTATTAATCATCAAATTGAGGTTGAAGAGAATCTTGATGGAAATATTAATAAAGGTTATTTGTGGATAGATATATTTCCTATTGATAATATACCGAATCATTTTCAGAAACTATTCTTTTTGTTAATCGATAAATTTTACAAGAAATGTTATTTTTGTGCTAGATATTTTGAGCATAATTGGAAATTAACAAATGTCGAATCGCTTTATTCAAAATTGATTTTTAAAATTTCTAAAAGAAAAGGATCAAAATATTATGGTAATAAAATAATTAAGTTTTTACAATTTTCAAATAAAACGAATTATGTTGGTAACTGTATTTGGGGAGTTGGATTAAGTGAAAAAGTATGTTGTGATGTTTTTTCTGAATATGTGGATTATCAATTTGAAAATATTAAAGTGCAAGGCATAAAAAATGCCGACGTTTGGCTCACTAAAAGATATGGTGATTACATGACAATGCCTCCGGAAGAAAATAGGGTTACACATAAAATGAGGGCGTGGAAATATGAAAAATAGAATAACCCTCTTAAATTCAGTTTCTGCTTTATTAGTGCAAATTGTATCTATAATAAGTGGTTTTATCGTACCTAAAATATTACTTACCTACTTTGGATCGTCAGTAAATGGATTAATTTCATCTATTGGACAATTTTTAAGTTATATAACACTTGTTGAAGGTGGTGTTACAGGTGTAATTGCCGCAAATCTCTATAAACCATTAATTGATAACGATACTAGGAAAATAAGTTCTATTTTAGTGACTGCAAATAAATTTTATAAAAAAATAGGTTATATTTTTATCATATATTCAGTGTTCTTAGCAATTATATATCCAAGTTTTATTAATCATGAATTTAGTTTTATTTATGAATTTGCATTAATAATAGTTCTTACAATCGCTTTGTTTGTGCAATATATGTTTTCTCTAACCCTTAAAACATTACTAATAGCTGATAAAAAATTATATATAGTTTCATTTACACAAATATTTATGACAATCTTAAATATAATTTTGGTGTTAATTTCTGTTAAAATTTATCCACAGATTCATATACTTAAATTAATAAGTGGTAGTTTATATATACTTCAACCGATAGTATATGGTTATTATGTAAAATGTCATTATAAAATTAATTGGAACGAGGACAATGACGATAGATTGTTATCAGAACGTTGGAATGGTTTTGCTGTTAATATTGCTGCTTTTATACATACTAGTACAGATGTTTCTATTTTGACATTTTTTACAGATTTAAAAACTGTGTCAATTTATACAGTTTATACTTTGGTAACTAATGGGTTAAAAGGTCTACTTAATTCGATTTTTTCAGGAATTAATCCAACTTTAGGACATGTTTATGCAAAAGGAAATTCTGAAGAATTAAATAAATTTATCGATATTTATGAATACATTACTTTTATCTTAGTTTTTTTCATATTTACAATTACAGCTATGCTTATTACTCCCTTTGTACTCATTTTTACAAGAGGTATTACAGATACAAATTATAATCAAGAAATGTTTGGTTATTTAATTGTTTTATCAGAAGCTATTTATCTTATAAAAACACCTCACTTATCGTTGGCATATGTTTCAAACAAATTTAAAGAATTGATGGTACCCGCCTATCTTGAAGCATTGATTAATATTGTTGTTTCATTAGCGTTGGTAAAAAAAATGGGACTTACTGGTGTTGCTATAGGTACAATTTGTGGAATGATATATAGAATGATTTATCAGGTTTATTTTACAACAAAATTAATAAATGGCAGAAGTCAATTTAGATTTTATAGTAAACTTATTTTGTTTATGCTTTTCACAATAATTACAATATTATTTTGTAATGAGTTTATACCAATAAAACAACTTTCCTTATTAAGTTGGATTGGACACGCATTAATTTATTGTTTATTATTTAGCTTTTCATATTTATTACTTAGTGTTTTTGCATTTAAAAATGAATTATTATTTTTAATAAAATATATAAAAAAATAATATTGATGTTAAGAAAGGATATTATTATGAATTCAAGAATAGATACAGTTGAAATTATAGATGATGAAACCATTGATTTAGGTGAATTGTTTCATATGTTATTTAAACATTTTAAGTTAATTATTGTATTATGTATATTATTTGGTGTGGGTGGTTTCTTTGGAACAAAGTTATTGATTGCACCAACGTATACGGCTAGTACATCGATTTATTTAACGCCTCAGATTAGTGAGAGTGGTTCTTTGGATTATAATTCACAGATGGCCAATAGTAAATTGGTTACGAATGCGGTGAATTTATTAACTCAAAATAACATTATGTCTGAAGTAGCTAAAGATGTTGGATTAGAAAGTGCAGATAGTGTTAAAAAGCTTGTTAGTGTAACGAATGAATCTAATACTGAGATTATTACGATTTCAGCTACAACAACGGATCCTAAATTATCTAAGGATATCGCAAATGATACAGTAAGTACGTTTATTCGTACAATGCAGAAGAATTTGAATGTTCGTAATATTGAGGTTGTTGATAAGGCTAAGTTGTCTTATATTCCTAGTGGACCGAATGTTAAGAAGAATACATTATTAGCGACTATGGTTGGTTTTGTATTGGGTTGTGGATATGCCGTATTGAAGTTTTTATTGGATAATCGTTTACGTACGAAAGAAGAGGCAGAAAAGTATTTGGGTATTCCTGTATTCTGCGAGATTCCTGAACTATAATGGCTAAGTTTATAGATTTGCATTCTCATATTGCTTGGGGTATTGATGATGGTATGCCTACTGTTGAGGATGCAGTGAGTTCATTAGAGTCTGCTAAGAAGGATGGTATTGTAGGTATTTGTAGTACACCGCATTTTATTCCTTGTCAATTAGATGTTCATATCTATAATGAAATGGTGACTCGTCAATTGGAATTAAGAAAGATGAGTCCTATCCCTATCTATTTTGGTGGGGAAGTGATGATGAATAGTGAATTTATTGAAGGATTAGAATTAGATTTATATCCAACTTTAAATAGTAGTAAATACATGTTAGTTGAATATAATGTTCTTCGTGATATTCATTCAATTGATTATAGAGATGAATGTTTATATGAATTGAAGATGAAGGGTTTTGTTCCTGTATTGGCTCATATTGAAAGATATTTCGTAAGCGCCAAGTAATATGCTGGATTGAAAATCATATCAAAAAAATCGACAATTA
>ENA-ORTU01000111-ORTU01000111.1-human-gut-metagenome-genome-assembly--contig:-NODE-111-length-111959-cov-5.645643_pt1 | contig 111959 bp, 102 predicted proteins | sample MGYA00241910_ERZ509184 | MGnify/ENA primary metagenome ERZ509184 (study PRJEB26280, sample SAMEA2338847) | human gut metagenome | biome: human gut; feature: human-associated habitat; material... | reverse complement strand
CGGCGGATACATGAATTCCGTTTTTGCGAAGCGCTCTTACCTCTGCTGCAGTATCCTTGATGGCAGCATGTTCTTCGTAAGCAGATCCGAAAGGAGCATTTGATGTCGGATATTTGATTTTTGATTTGATTGCCGCTATCATTATCTCCTTTGGATGCTACACTCCGGTAACACTATTCAGTAAAACAAAACCAAAAGTCAGATTATTGATGATTCTGAAGACATGTGCGTATATGTGGATCATTGCTATGGGGCTTCAGCTTTTATTTTAGAAATATGATAAATCAGGGATTGACCTTGCTGGATTATATGCAGCAGATCAATCCCTGCTTCTATTTAACAAAACGGTATCCAATCCAGCCAGATTCTGCTATACTGTATAAGAAAATCAAATAGAAAGGGTGGAACGTATGATCACATTAAATGACTATTTATATTCAGGTGATACGATTTTTCGGATTTTAAGAAATTATACAGTGGATCTGAAGAAAGAAGCAAAGAAGAATCACAATGAAATAGATCTCATCCATTCCAATTTCCTGATCCAGTTCAGGGAACTGCTTGAACACAATGATTTCCTTACTGCACAGTCGCAGAAAATCAGGGATTTTTATAAATACATGGTACAGGAATATCCTCTGCTTGCTTTTACTTTCAAAGGAAGGATCAAGTCCCTGATCCGCGCAGAGGAAAAATTCAACGGGTATATTGTAGAATATATTTATGATTATTATGAAAAACATCATACCTATCCGCCGGTGCCTGACCTAAGGGAAAAACTGAGCTGCTTTCGGGATATTATCGCATACCGTCTGGTAATTTCTCTTCCAAAATGCCATATCAAGGATGACAAACTGCGAGAAGAAGAGGAAATCAAGTATTTATACAGGATCGCGAATGTTCTTCCGGGGTTTCTGGAGGAAAGAGGATTTACGGCAGAACCTGCAAAAGGGGTGCTTGAAAGTACATCTCCTTTTATGGATGAGGTGGTGAAACCTTATTATCGGGATTATATTTCCAATGGAAGCGGAGGCAGCTATCAATCACTCCACATCACGTTTTATGATAACTGTTCGAGAAGTTACATGGAAGTACAACTGCGGACAAAGAAGATGGATGATATAGCGGAGATTGGATCGGCAAATCACCAGGCCTACGAGAAGGAACAGGAAAGAGTCAGGGCAAGAAGAGAAGCTATTCCGGAAGGAGAATGCATTTATTTTGATGAGGCATACGAAAGAGGAATGCGGCTTCTGGGGTTGGAACTGAAGGATCTGGAAGTTAATATGTTTGCTGCGGCAAATAACAGTCTCATCAATGACGGATGTGGATTATACAGGGGGAGACTGATCCTGCCGTATGAACATTTATCAAGATTCCAGACGGATCTGAACGATTAAAAGAATTATAAGAATGAATACATCAGATACAAAAAAAGCATATTACCAGCTCCAGGTCAGAGAAGAGTTGTATCTGGATAATATGCCGGATCTCTTTTGAGAAAAGAATGAAAAAAGAAGAGAGGGTAAAAAATGGAAGAAAAGAAAAACCAGACAGAACCGGAAGCTTGTAAAGTGACAAAAAAATGCGGAGGATGCCAGTATCAGGGAGTGCCATATAAGGAGCAGCTGAAAAAGAAGCAGAAAATGGTGAACGCTCTGTTGTCAAAATACGGAAAAGTAGAACCGATCATCGGAATGGAGAATCCGTATTATTACAGAAATAAAGTACACGCCGTATTCGACAGGGACCGAAAGGGAAATATCGTATCCGGAACCTATGAAGCGAAGACACACCGGGTCGTTCCTGTTGAAAACTGTCTGATCGAAGACAAAAAGAGTCAGGAGATCATCCGGACGATCCGGGGACTTTTGAAATCTTTTAAGATCAAAACCTACGATGAAGATACAGGATATGGCCTGTTCCGTCATGTGCTGATCAGAAGAGGGTTTAAAAGCGGAGAGATTATGGTGGTTCTGGTGCTTGGATCACCAATCCTTCCATCGTCTAATAATTTCGTAAAAGCACTCAGAAAAGAGCATCCGGAGATTACAACGGTTGTCCTTAATATCAACGACAGAAAGACCAGTATGATCCTTGGGGAGAGAGAAAAAGTGTTATATGGGAAAGGATTTATCCGGGATGAACTCTGTGGGTGCACTTTCCGGATTTCACCAAAGTCCTTCTATCAAGTAAATCCGGTGCAGACGGAGATCCTTTATCAGAAAGCGATTGAATTTGCACATCTGACAGGGAAAGAAAGCGTGATCGATGCCTATTGCGGAATCGGAACGATCGGTCTGATCGCATCGGGACATGCAAAAGAAGTAGTCGGTGTGGAACTTAATAAGGATGCCGTGAAGGATGCAATATTAAATGCAAAAGAGAATCAGATCCGGAATGTGAGATTTTTCCAGGGAGATGCCGGGGAGTTTATGGAGGCGATGGCAGCAGAGGGAAATAGTATGGATGTGCTGTTTATGGATCCGCCGAGAGCCGGAAGTGATGAAAAATTTATGGCATCTGCAGTGAAGATGGGACCGGAGAAGATCGTGTACATTTCCTGCAATCCGGAGACACTGGCAAGAGATCTGAAGTATCTGACAAAAAAAGGATATCAGGTAAAAAAGATACAGCCGGTGGAAATGTTTGCGTTTACGGAGCACGTTGAAACCGTCGTACTCTTATCGCGATAACAAAAAGATTGATGAAAAAAGCAGAACAAGCGTTCTGCTTTTTTGTTTTTAGTCAAATGTCAACATTTAACAATTTGTTAAAAATGCACAAATTGTAGACTGTTAACAATCTGAATGTGTGTGAATGAAAAACAGATATCGTCCATATATGTAGTAAAATCCGTCCATGAAAGACTTGTTTTTTTGTATACAATAAAAATACGTCGTATTCCACAAAAATGCACAAAAACGAAAACGATAATAGATGTTTAATTGATAAAATGTTATAATTGTCTTAACACAAAGTTTACATTTATGGAGGAATGCAAAATGAAAAAGAGAATGATAGCCCTCATGCTGGCTGGTATCATGGTACTCTCGGTCACAGCCTGTGGCGGTGGAGGAGCTTCCAGCAAGAACCAGAATAATCAGGATGATGGTGAAAGCAAACAGGTTGGAGTTGAGGTAACCGAGGATATGCAGAGTGCACCGCCGGAAGATGCACCTGTAGGAGGACAGGTTGTAGTTGCAATTTCACCAGGTACCTTATCACCGGATATGTACGGCGGATGGACAAATAGTGCAACGAACTCTGGATTTATCGGACTGATGAGTGGTTACGCCCTCGCTGATTACAATCGTGATTATGTTCTTGATTGGGACCCGGTTGTCGTAAAAGATCATGAAGTGATCGAGAATGACGACGGAAGCAAGACATACCGTTTTGAAATCAATGATAACCTGAAATGGAGTGACGGTTCTCCGATCACAGCAAAAGATTATGTATTCAGTCTTCTGCTTCATTCTTCTCCGGAATTTGCAGCCTGTGAAGGTGATGCAACATACGGATGGGCTTTAGTTGGATACAACGATCATGTACAGGGAACAACAAAAGAATTCGCAGGTGTTAACCTTCTTGGGGATTACGAATTTTCTATGACAATCAGTGCAGATCAGCTTCCGAACTACTATGAGATGGCAAATGTTGCCTATGGACCGGAACCGCTTGCAGCAATCGCTCCTGGATGCGACGTGAAAGATGATGGAAACGGAGCATACCTTACAGACGGATTTACAGAAGATCTCATCAGAGAAACCTTGCTTGATCCGGATAAAGGATTCCGTTACAAAGCACCGGTTGTATGCGGACCTTACAAATTAAAGAGTGTTGACCTTACAACTGAAACTGTTGAACTTGAAATCAACGAAGAATACCTTGGAACATATGATGGAACAAAACCACATATCCAGACAATTATTTCCAAACCGGTTGCAGATGAAACAATCCGTGACGAATTTGAAAAAGGAACAATTGATTTCTACTCAGCAGGTACAGGAGAAAAGATCGAAGCTGCTTTAACAAAAGTAGAAGAAGGAAAATTAGATGCAAACTATGGTCTTGTACCGGGAACACGTATCAACGAGATGCGTTATATGTGTGACTTTGGACCGACACAGTTTGAAGAAGTAAGACGTGCAATCGCTTATATCGTAGACCGTGATGAAATCAACAAACAGTTAACAGGCGGATACGGTACAGTGGTAGACTGTTATGCGACAGATGCTACAGCAGATTTTGCAGCAATCAAAGATGATATTGAATCTGAACTGATTCACTACTCATATGACCTTGATAAAGCAAAACAGGAACTCATCGATGGCGGTTGGACACTGAACGAAAAAGGTGAAGAGTACAAAGAAGGTACAGACAAATACCGTTATAAAGAAGTAGATGGTGAATTGATGAAATTAAAAGTTGAAGTAGCATGCTGTGAAGATGACTACTCAAAACTTTACAACACAGTAATCCCACCGGAAGCAGAAAAGATCGGTATGGAATACAAATACACATCTATGGACTTTGCACTTATGATCAACCATTTGAATCGCCAGGGTATCGATGAACCAGAATATAACATTTTCTACAGTAGTATCGGAATTCCGGAAATTCTCTTCTACTGGAACTGCTTCGATGACGATCCGAGTTTAATGGGAAGCTGGAATGTTAACTACATTTCCGATCCGGAATTAAAAGCAATCGGTAAAGAGATGCAGAAAGTTGATCCTGAAGACATTGACGGATTCAGAAAATTATATGGAGAATTCCAGCTGGCATACAACAAAAAACTTCCAAGTCTTCCAATGGGATCAGGAGTTTCTTATATGTTCTTCAATCCGAAGCTTAAGAATTTCGTTCCTAGAGCTCATGTGGGATGGGGAGCAATGGTATTAGATGCATACTTTGAAGAATAAGCATAAAGGATTCATCAGAATAGATCAATTCTATTAACTTTTGATATGCATGACAAAACAGGGAGGACAGAACAAAGGGAAATGTTCTGTCTTCCCGTATCTTTTCTTTATACGAAAACAAAATTATGGTAATGGTTCGGACAGAATCACATGTCATGAATAATTCAGGAATAACTATTTCATCCAGAAGGAGAAAACTACATTATGGCAAAATACATATTGAAAAGACTTGGTTATATTATTATAGTATTCTTCCTGCTTTCCATCTTACTGTTTGGTATTTTCAAAATGGTACCTGGTGACCCTGCCAGACTTATGGTCGAGGGACAAAAGCAGAGTGTTTCACCGGAACAGTATGAGATGCTTTATCAACAGGCAAGAGTACGTCTCGGACTTGATAAACCGATTCCGGTTCAGTATTTAAGCTGGATGGGAAATATCTTACAGGGAGATTTCGGTTACTCTACCGTATATCGTATTCCGGTTAAAGAACTGATCGGACCTCCGATGAAAAATACAATCGCCCTGAACGTTGTATATTATATTTTCCTTTTCGCAATCGGAATTCCGCTGGGAATCAAATGTGCGGTAAAGAAAGACACGGTGTTTGATACATCACTCCAGGTAGCAACTATGATCGGTATCAGTATTCCTTCATTTATTTCGGCACTGATCTTTATCTACCTGTTTGCAATTAAAATTCCGATCTTTCCAATCAGTGGAATGGTCACAACGGGTGCAAATTTTACAGGCTTCCGTGCATTCTTAGATTATTTATATCATATGGCACTTCCTATTATTGTATGTCTGACAGGTATCGGTGGTCTGATCCGTTATGTCAGAGGAGCTCTTCTTGATGCATTATCTATGGATTATGTAAGAACAGCCCGTGCCAAAGGTCTGAAAGAAAAAACTGTTATTTACAAACATGCGTTCCGTAACGCGATGATCCCGATCACAGGCTGGATCGTAGGCTCTATCGTAGGTATTTTTGGTGGAGCGGTTATCATTGAGACTCTGTTCTCATGGAAAGGTGTCGGAAAACTTCTGATCGATTCCTTGAACCAGCATGACTATACAGTCGCACTGTCCATGCAGATGTTTTACATTTTGTTAGGACTTGCTGCAAACCTGATCACAGACTTATGTTACTGTATCGTTGATCCAAGAATTAAACTCGATTAGGAGGAAGACAAATGTTATTTGGAAAGAAGAAAGAAAAAGAGCAGCGTTCCGTTCTTGAAGAAGAACAGATGCAAAGTCCTTTTCGTACGATTATAAAAAATCTGCTGGAAAACAAACTGGCTATGGGAGGATTGATCGTATTTGTATCAATTTTTGCAATGTGCTTCATCCTTCCGATCTGGTTTCACCAGGATTTAAACTATCAGGATCCAACACAGAAAAATATCGCACCTGGATTTTCATTCCTTTCGGTTCCGTCAGATTTAAAAGACAATGCCGAAGTGATTGAATTTGGTCCGACATATGGTGTAGGAGTAGACAAAGACGGTTACGTTTATGAGTGGGGACAGTTAACGAAAAACCTGAAAAAAATTCCGGCTGATATGGGAAAAGTTGTTGATATCGCAGTTGGTCAGGACCACGTGCTGGCAATCAACGATAAAGGTAACTTATACACCTGGGGCTTCAACCGAATGGGTCTTAATGTGATTCCGCCGGAACTGAAAGGCAAAAAAATTGCCGACATTGAAGCAGGATATCAGGTATCCGTTGTTGTAACAGAAGACGGAAAAGTTGTTTCATGGGGAAATACAAGTGCAGTTGATATTTCTACAGCTAATGTAAAGGACGAAAAAGTCAAAGAAGTAAAAGCAAATATTCAGACAGCCATTGCCCTTACAAAGGATGGAAAAGTCATCTCGCTTGCAAAGAAAGAAACTGCTTTAGATAATGTACCGGAAGAGATTCAGGGAAAAGTAGAAAAAATCGCTTTAACAGATAAAGCAGCAGCAGCTGTATTAAAAGATGGTACTGTAAAAGTCTGGGGAAACAATCACGACCATATTTTCTCCGTACCGGAAGAAGTGCAGGGCAAAGCAGTGGATATTTCAGGTGGACGTAACCATCTTGTTGTTGTGACAGAAGATGGAAACGCAGTAGCCTGGGGCGGAAATGAAAATAATCAGGCAAAGGTTCCTGCTAAGGCAACCAATATTGCAAAATTAGCTTCCGGCTATTATCAGAACTGTATTATCAAAGAAGACGGCTCTGTTGTGACATGGGGACTGAAAGGTTACTTACTTGGAACAGATAATCTTGGAAGAAACGTATTCTACCGTATCTTAAAGGGTGGACAGATGACTATGACAGTCGGATTCATCGCTGTTATCATCCAGTTCGCGATCGGTATCTTAGTAGGGGGTATTTCCGGATACTACGGTGGAACTGTGGATATCCTTCTTATGCGTCTGGCAGAGGTTGTCGGATCCCTTCCGTTTATCCCGCTGGCACTGATTCTTTCAGCTTTGATCGGAAATAAAGTATCTGATGTCGGAAGAATCATCATGATCATGTTGATCCTCGGTTTCCTCGGATGGACCGGTATCGCAGGTCTTGTCCGTGCACAGGTGCTTGCAGAACGTAACAAAGAATTCGTTGTCGCTGCAAAAGCACTGGGTGTAAGAGAAAAGAATATTATTTTCCGTCATATCGTACCGAACGTAATGACGATCATTATCGTACAGGCAACAATCTCATTTGCAACCTGTATGCTGACAGAATCCGGATTATCATTCTTAGGATTCGGTGTTGCAGAGCCAATTCCTTCATGGGGAAATATGCTGAACAACTGTCGTTCTTCAGAAGTTATCTCACAGTACTGGTGGAGATGGGTATTCCCGTCAGTTGTATTAGGACTTTGTACTGTAAGTATCAACTTGTTTGGTGACGGACTTCGTAGAGCAGTTGACCCGAAAGCAAATGAAAGGTAGGAATAACGATGGCATATTTATTGGAAGTAGATGATCTACATACATTTTTTAAGACAAAAAAAGGAATTGTAAAAGCGGTCAACGGTGTTTCCTATCGAGTAGAGCCTGGGAAAACATTAGGTATCGTAGGAGAATCCGGAAGTGGAAAGAGTGTATCGGCAATGAGTATCTTAAAACTTTTGGATGGAAACGGATATATCGACAGCGGTACAATTACTTTCAAGGGAAGAAATCTTGCGGAGTGTACAATCAATGATATGTACCAGATTCGTGGAAATGAGATTTCTGTTATTTTCCAGGAACCGATGACAAGTTTGAACCCGGTATATACGATCGAAAAACAGTTAAATGAAGTTTATTTAACCCATCAGAAAATCACAAAAAAAGAAGCAAGTGAGAAATCACTTGAAATGTTAAAAGCTGTTAAGATCCCGAATCCGGAATCTGTTATGAAACAGTTCCCGCATCAGCTGTCAGGTGGAATGCGTCAGAGAGTTATGATCGCCATGGCTCTTGCCTGCGAACCAAGTCTTCTGATCGCTGACGAACCGACTACTGCTTTGGACGTTACCATTCAGGCACAGATCTTAAAGCTGATGAATGAACTGAAAAAGGAAAAAGGGACCTCTATTCTGTTCATTACACATGACCTTGGAGTTATCAACCAGATGGCAGATGAAGTGGCAGTTATGTATTGCGGTCAGGTTGTGGAAATGTGTAAAGCAAGAACTATCTTTGCAAAAGAGACAACCTGTTCACATCCATATACGGAAGGACTTATGACTTCAATTCCACGTCTGGATACACCGGTCGGAGCAAGACTTGAGGCAATTCCGGGAGCAGTACCTCATCCGCTCAATCTTCCGAAGGGATGTAAATTTGCTCCGCGTTGTAAATATGCAACAGAGAAATGTATGAATGAAGAACCAAAATTAGAGTTGGCAGAAGACAATCACTTGATTCGTTGTTTCTACCCGGATAAGGAGGCACGCCATGCCAAATAATGATGAAAAGAAAGTGCTTTTGAAAGTCACGGATCTGAAACAGTGGTTTCCACTTAAGAAAACAAAGTTATTCCAGAAAGAGCAGGAGTATGTAAGAGCCAATGACGGAATTACTTTGAATATTTACGAAGGAGAAACAGTTGGTCTTGTTGGAGAATCCGGATGTGGAAAATCAACATTTGGAAGAACTTTACTTCAGATTTACAAACAGACAGAAGGTAAGACAATGTATTACGGCAGAACTCTTACCGATATGGCACCGCTTTATGTAGACGAAACAATCAAAAATATTTCTTCTGGTAAAAAGAAAATTGCCGAATTAGAAGCGAAGGCAGAAGCATTAAAAGCGGAATATGAAAAAATGGAAGATTCTGCGGAAAAATTCCAGAAACAGGCCGAATATGAAAATATCCAGAAGAAATGTAATATGGAATTCCTGAATCTTGTTCAGATCATTGGTGGATTCTATAGCTTAGATGACACAAAAGAAGCAGAACGGTTACTGCTTGAAAAATTCAAAGTTGCCAGAGTGATCAGTGGTTTAAATGAAGAAAACCAGATGGAAGGTGTCGATAAGACAAAAGAAATCGCAGAGAAGAAAGTGGAACTTGAAAAAGCGGAGAAGAAGTTAGAAGAACTCCGCAGCAAATATAAAAATGATGAAGCTTTTACAAAATACGAAGCATACCGTGATAATGGAGTAGATCTTGCGAGACTGAAAACACAGGAAATGCGTTTCCTTCGTAAAGATATGCAGATGATCTTCCAGGATCCATACTCATCACTGAATCCGCGTATGACAGTTGGTCAGATCATCGGAGAAGGTCTTCTTGCACACGGCATCTTTAAGAAAAATGATGAAAAAATGCAGGCGTATGTCATGGAAGTCATGGAAAAATGTGGACTTGCACCATATATGATCCATCGTTATCCACATCAGTTCTCCGGTGGACAGAGACAGAGAATCGGTATTGCACGTGCACTTGCATTGAAACCAAGATTTGTAGTCTGCGATGAGGCGGTTTCCGCACTTGACGTTTCCATTCAGTCGCAGATCGTCAACCTTCTGAAAGATCTCGGAAACGAAGACAATCTTGCATACTTATTTATTTCACATGGTTTGAGTGTTGTAAAATATATCAGTGACCGAATTGGTGTTATGTACCTTGGAAACATCGTAGAGCTTGCAGAGTCACAGGAAATGTTTGATCACCCTACACATCCATATACAGAGGCGCTGTTATCAGCAATTCCGACGACAGACGTAGATTCTAACAGAGAGATGATCCCGCTTGAAGGAGATATCCCAAGTCCGGTTCATCCGCCGAAAGGATGTAAGTTCCATACAAGATGTAAATACTGTACAGAAATCTGTAAGCATATTACACCGGAACTTGTGGAAATGAGACCGGGACATTTTGTAGCCTGTCATAATCCACTCGGAGTAGAAAAGGATTCATAAAATCAGAAAGGAATTAGCATGAGCTTTTTTGGAGGATACAGCAAACGAGGAAGACAGTTGGAAGAACAGGATAAAAAGTTCCTGGAATTTAAAAAGCAGATGAGTGACCAGAACATTGTTTTTGAAAAGGGAGATTATCTGGCAATGGTTCTGGGGGCATTCTGGGCACTCTGGCCGGCACTCGCCATTACACTGGCAGTAATTGTGGGGATCAGCCTGTTCTTTTTATAAAAAAACTGCAAAAATCTGAAAGGAAAAATGAATGGATTATACCAGGAAGGCATCAATACAAAGAAAAACTCTTTGGCAGCAAATCGCTGATGTATTAAGAGAAGACATCATTCAGGGAAAGATCAAACCGGGGGAACGAATTGTAGAAGAAGATATTGCGGAGAAGTTTCATGTAAGCCGGGGACCGGTCAGAGAAGCCCTGCGTCATATCGGGGAGGAAGGATTTGTTGTTTATGAGTCTCATAAAGGCAGTACAGTAAAGACGATTTCCTATGAAGAAATGCAGGAAAAATATCTTGTCCGTTCTACCCTGGAAGTTCTGGCAATCAGGATCATTGCCGGAAAACTTCCGGAAGAAATCGAACGGGAAATGGATGAGTGTCTGGACCAGATGGAAGAAGCTGCGAAAGAAAAAGATGTGTACCACATTATGTGTTATGATGAACAGTTTCATTCATGCATTGTTCGAGCAGCAAAGTGCGAAACCTTATATAAAATATGGGCAATGCTCCGGGAAAGCAATTTGTGCGGATATTATACAATGGGTGTTGAATCCATCATCCCCTTTGATGTACTTCGCTACAATCATGAGATCCTTTTAAAAGGAATAAAAGAATTGCCTGTTGAAAAGACAGCAAAATTGATTGAGGAGCATTATATGATCGTTCCGGAAGTTCTGCATGAAAAACAGTGTAAGAAATCCGAATAGAACGAAGGATAATGTGATTTCAGTTGTTTTAGATCAGGTGGCTAAAAAGACCACCTGACAGCGGCGTTCTACTTCAAAGCTTCGTCACAAAACAGTCTGTGTAAATACTTGCAATTACAAGAAAAAACGAATACAATATAGAAAAAGAGGCAGGTATCAAGCGGAAATGAGACAGATGGAATTTAAAATGGAGCGTCCGGGACTGGTTGAACCCGGACAGATTGTTGATGTGACAGAGGGCGTTGTAGCTGCGTATTTTTATTATACGATTGAGCCGGCTGTGGCAATGAGCGCCAATTATCGTTCATGGCAGAGACTTAAGTCAGGACAGGGAAAGGTGATTGACGTAAAGCAGACACCGCAGGGGTATTATGTGGTGTGTGAATTTGATGAAGAGGATGTGGAATAAAGAGAAGGAAAAATCCACTGGAAAGAATTCAATATAAAAAGATCAGAGAATGATAAAAAATGTGGTTATCAGACTCTGATCTTTTTATATTGTCATGTGTATGGAAGGAAACTACCGGTGGCAGACTCTGCTGATGCTGAATGATGGAAAAAACTGCTATATAATCCTGAACCAGGAACATAAACAGAGAAAATCTACAGTCCAAGAAGAGCAGGAAGTTCCCTGATTGCGCCAATCTGTCTTGGTGGATCCGGAATATCACCAAATCCATACGAAGCATAAATAAAAGGAACGTCTGCTTTCTGGCAGGCATCAAAATCACCTGAAGTATCTCCGACATAAACCACATCCTGCAGATGATTGCGCTTCATCAGAAGACGGATGGATTCATTTTTTGGAACCTGTGTCTGACCAAAGCATAAAAAATCTTTGATATATTTTCCGAGTCCCATCGTTTTTAGAAAAACTTCGATATATCCACACTGGCAGTTGCTGACGATATAAAGGTCGGTTTTCTGAGAAAGGCTTTCCAGTGTCCGCGCAACATCCGGGTAAAGAACACCGTGATCGGTTTCAAGCAGCCGATTTTCATAGTTAAAGCAAAGATAGCCGATCCGGTCACGTTCTTCTTTTGGGCAGGAAGGAAAGAGTGCAAGCGTGATCTCATCCATTGTTTTTCCAAAAAGTGACTTAAGCCAATCTGCTGTAAGTGAGAGGGAAAAATCTGTATTCTCCTCTATCGCCTGATCCCAGGATCTGGCAACTGCTTCGGTTGAGTCCCAGAGTGTGCCGTCTACGTCAAATATAATACCATCCATGATTCAATCTCCTGTATCTGAAAAATTATTTAACAGATTAAGGATAGCACAAGGTGGATATCCGGGCAATGATCTGTAAAATATTTTATCGAAAAGTTACAGGGGATGTCGAAAAAATGCGAATTAGTAAGAAAGAAGAAAAGAAGTGTAAGATAGTAGAAACAGAAAAAACAAAAGAAATAAGTGGGGGAAAGAAATGGCTGAGGGGAAAATCAGGATCAAAGATATTGCAAAAATAGCCGGAGTGAGTGCAACAACTGTATCGAATGTGATCCATGGAAGAACGGAAAAAGTATCAAGAAAGACGAGAAAAAGGATAGAGGAGATCCTGGATGAACAGAAATATGCTCCAAGCATGGGAGCACGTATCCTTTCCGGAAAATCTTCCGGGATGATTGCTGTAGTTGTTGGAAAAAGGCAGGAATGGGAGCAGGAGAGTGAAAAATTAGAAGAAATACTGCGTGAGATCGAGAAGAGTCTGGATGAGAGGGAATACTATATGCTGCTGCATTTTGTAAAAACAGCAGAAGAATTTGTACGATATGCGGCGGTATGGAAACTGGATGGGGTTATCTGTATCTGGCTCAATGAAGAGGAGTGTACAAGAATCCGGCAGATGTGTGCAGTTCCGGTGGCTGCGATATACAGAACAGACCGGATTTACGGAAAAGCCGGTGAGGAAGTCGCAAGGTTTCTGTTTAAAAGAGAGAAACAGAGAATCTGGTTTCTGGATGGAACGGAAGAGTACGGAAAAGTGGTATGGCAGGGAATGCAGAAAATATTTTCAAAAAAAGGCTGCTGTCTTGAAGAAGAACAATATCTGGAAATTCCAAAAGACAGGGATCTGCGGAGAATGTTCTATAAAATTCGGCTGGCAGGGCTTGCTTTATCCGCAGATATGCTCGTATTTGCATCTGCCGTACAGGGAGCAGAGGCTGTCGGTTATCTGCATGATCTGGAAATCAAGGTGCCGGAGGAAATTGAAGTGATGGCAGTCGGAAAAGAAGAAACAGTACTCATTTGCCGACCGCAGCTGACAACAGTCGAATTTGACAAAAAACGATTTGTCCGGCAGGCAATTGAAGAATTATATGTCCAGATGATAAAAGGATATATTTTGACAAAATCCGGAAAAATCAGTGTGAAAACGATAATTAGAGGTTCCTGTAATTGATAAAATCGAATTAAAGTGATAAAATTTTAGAAAGCTACTTGACAAAGGTGGTGTCAATTGCTACAATAAAAAAACAGAACGCACTCTGTTTTGTAAAGTAAAGGAGTATGTTATGAGAAAACAAGCTTATTCAATTTTGGTTTATAACAATCCGGGACTATTAAGCCGTATGGCAGGATTGTTCAGCAGACGGGGGTACAATATTGAAAGTATTACCGCAGGTACAACTGCAGATCCGAGATTTACAAGGATCACGATCGTAGCAAGTGGAGATGAACAGATTCTTTCACAGATCGAGAAGCAGGTTCGCAAGATGGAAGATGTGATCGAGATTAAGCCGTTAAATGACAGCAATTCAGTATGCAGAGAACTGGTTATGATCAAGGTTCGTGCAAATGCATCTGAAAGAGCAGAACTTATTTCACTGGCAGATATTTTCCGTGCGAAGATCGTTGATGTTGAAAAAGACTGTCTGATGATTGAACTGACGGGAACCGAATCAAAGCTGAAAGCGTTTATGGAGCTTCTGGACGGATATGAGATCCTGGAGCTGGCAAGAACCGGTATTACCGGACTGAAGCGCGGAAGCGATGATGTGATCATGTTTGATTAAAGCAGAGAGACGTTTTGAAAAGAGCGACGAGCTCGAAAGCGGCACCTTCAGGGATGCAGCAGTAGTTACATAAGAAAGCTAGGGGCATGGAGCCTTTAACTCTATAGAATTCAATAAGTCATAGGAGGAAATTAAAAATGGCAGCAAGAATTTTTTATCAGGAAGACTGTAATTTATCAGTATTAGAAGGACAGACAATCGCTATCATCGGATATGGTAGCCAGGGACATGCACATGCACTGAACCTGAAAGATTCAGGATGCAATGTCATTATCGGTCTCTACGAAGGAAGCAAATCATGGGCAAAAGCAGAAGCTCAGGGATTTGAAGTATATACAGCAGCAGAAGCTGCAAAGAAAGCTGATATCATCATGATCCTTATCAACGATGAACTTCAGGCTGATATGTATAAGAAAGACATCGAACCAAACCTTGAGGAAGGTAACATGCTGATGTTCGCACACGGATTCAACATCCACTTCGGATGCATCACACCTCCGGCATATGTAGATGTAACAATGATCGCTCCAAAAGCACCGGGACATACAGTAAGAAGCGAATATCAGGCAGGAAAAGGAACACCATGTCTGATCGCAGTAGAACAGGATTACACAGGAAAAGCCTGGGACAGAGCACTTGCTTACGGTCTTGCAATCGGTGGAGCAAGAGCAGGACTTCTTGAAACAACATATAGAGTAGAGACAGAAACAGACCTCTTCGGAGAACAGGCTGTACTTTGCGGTGGTGTATGTGCCCTTATGCAGACAGGTTTCGAAACACTTTGCGAAGCAGGATACGATCCAAGAAACGCATACTTCGAATGCATCCATGAAATGAAACTTATCGTAGACCTGATCTACCAGAGCGGATTCGCCGGAATGAGATACTCAATCTCCAACACAGCAGAATACGGTGATTACATCACAGGACCAAAGATCATCACAGAAGATACAAAGAAAGCAATGAAGAAGATCCTCTCAGACATCCAGGACGGAACATTCGCAAAAGAATTCCTTCTCGACATGTCACCGGCAGGACGTCAGGTACACTTCAAAGCAATGAGAAAGAAAGCCGCAGAACATCCATCAGAAGTAGTAGGAGAAGAAATCAGAAAACTCTACAGCTGGAATGGTGAAGATAAACTGATCAATAACTAAGCGATAGGCAACAAGCCGGTCAGCTAAGCGGAAATAGAAGGAGTCCCGGAAAAACATGCTCGCATGCTTTTCCGGGACTCCTTCTATTTCTGATTAGTTAGTTGGCGCCGCCAACGGTCGAACAAGCTCTGCTTGTGAGACTCTGACCGGCTTGTATGTAAATCATTCGACCCACAAACTCACAAACACACCCAGCGGAATCGCGCTATGCGCCAATTCCGCGTCCCCCCCCCCAAAAAAACAGAAGTCCCGTCAAACCAATAATTTTCATCTCCAGCATCTCACTTACCTAAGTCGAAAAAAATAAGATTATATTACTGTGAGCAGAGTGGATGAAGAATGGACAAAAGAAATTGTATGATATTATAAAAGACAGTTGTAAAACAGATTTTTCTGTCATTTTTTAGTGATATTATATAAATGAGGCGTAAAACTATAATAAAGTTGCTTGAATTACTGTTTTTAACATTTTTTGCATAAAACTACAATATTGCTCTTTACAAAACGATACGCTTACATTATATAAAATAAAAACCGTTTTCTATCACAAATGTTCAATGATATATTTTAAATTGATTTGTCAAAAAAATAATAAAACAACAAAAAAGACTGAATATTATTCCTTGTATCAAGTAATATATTGATAATTATCCCATCTGTGATATAGTAAAGATAATAGGTGTCTTTATTGGAGAGGTGAATGAAATGAAAAATGATAAAAAAATGATATTTTTGAAGTTATTAAAGATGCACGAACGAACCCGATTCAACAAATAGAAACTATGGCCAGTGAACTGCATAAAACAGAACATATTTCTCCACTAGATGCTTGCAAATGCACTGGAAATTGTGGTGCTATGTAAATTATGCAAATATAAAGCGTATTAAAATGTAGATATTTAGTGCAAGTAAAGACACCTATCTTGTAAATTACGAATTTCAGTAAAGATATAATGAGAGGGATTAATTATGAGATTTAGTAGTTATAATATGGAAGGGAGAATTAAAAGTAAAACAAAATTTATAAATGAAGGAGTTGCTGAATGTTTTAATAGTGTAAAATATAATAATCATTATATGTTAAATAAGCATGACATAGATATTTTTGAAATATGGAATAATTATGATAGTTATGATAGAAATTATTCTAATTTTATTGCTTGCAAATTTTGCACTAAGTTGTTGGAACAAGGTGGAAAAGATAATTTCTTAAAACTTATTTATGAACAAACTATTTCGAAAGCTGAAGAAATTTATGGAAGTCTCTTATATGATATAAAAAATGAGGTGGAAAGGGAAATCTTATTAGGAATTGATTGTTAAGACGATGAAATGAGAAACGAAAAAAAGTACAATAAAAGTATTTATTTTACAATGGTATTTGTACAGACAATAATACATCTTGTTGTTTTGTCTGAGATATTTTTAAAGCTTTTTTTAATTGACCATATTGTATATGATGCTTCTTCTAAAATTATTATAATGGATTTTATTTGGATCATTATATTGTTTTTACTAGAAAACATCTTACATATATTTAAACAGGCTGCGAAAATATGGATTACAAAACAATATAAAGACGTAATGCCGGAAAAGATTATGCATGTCTGTCAAAAACTTTCTCTTCAATTTTTAGAACAGCAAAATATACAGGAAATAATAAAACGATCCGATTCATATTTTGAAAAATCATTGGAATATACGGATGCATTAGTCAGTTGGCTCAGACTTGTTTTGTCTTCTATCGTTTTAGTCTGGTTTATGAGAAATACTTCATTTTTCGCAATACTTGTTATGAGCATACTCGTTTTAGTTGCTTTTGTGATTAATTTACGGACAACAAAAAATACCTTTGGTTTTTGGAAACGATATATGGAGACAGCACGTCGGTTTAATTATCTTTCTGATTTACAAATTAAACGGGAATATGCTTATGAGCGCCGGATTTATGACACATCGAAGGCTATGGATGAACGATTTTCAAAAGAATTTGATCAGGCTGCCAGGATAAATCGAAAGAGTGGTCATACTCGGTTTCGTGGACAAATATTGCTCGAGAGTATTTTGATAGGAATTACAGTTTTTGTAATGTTTTATTTTGCTTTGCCGAATACAATGGAGTCGATTACACTCGGAACTTATACCGCAATCACGGAAACCATTGCAAGAATGCTAGAGGAACTTTCACGGTGTGCAGAAAGCGTATTTCCAATTCGGGAGTTTCATGGTCTTCGCACAGAATTAATCCGATTTGTAGAAAATGATTTTTTGGAAAAAGGGTCAACGAATAACTTCAGGGCAGAATCACCCAGAGAAAATGTATTGTCTTTGGACAATTTACAGTTTCGTTATTATGAAAATAATGAAGATACTTTGAAAGGGATCTGCTTTACTTTTGAAAAGGGAAAACACTATGGTCTTGTTGGAGTAAATGGGGCTGGAAAGACGACACTTGCAAAACTGTTGCTTGATCTTTATAGACCGACAAATGGCAGAATCTATGATGGAACTGAGAAAAAGACAGCGCTATTTCAGGATTTTCAGGTTTATCCGGTAACTGTAAGGGAATATCTTTTGATGGGAAATGATTCGAATCTTTCGAATGCCAGAGTGTCAGAGGTACTGGACATGCTAGAATGTTCAAATCTGAAGCAGGGGCTTGACACACCACTTACACTTTTGACAGAAGAAGGAACATTACTTTCAAAAGGACAATTGCAAAGACTGGCAATTGCCAGAGCTTTTCTTTCGGAGGCAGATTTCATTCTTTTGGATGAACCGACAGCCAGTCTTGATCCTATTTCTGAACGGGAAGTATATAGATTGAGTGAACATATATTTCAAGAAAAGACAACGTTATTTATCACGCACCGTCTCGGCGCTGTCAGTCAGATGGATGAAATTCTTGTATTGGATCATGGTCAGTTGGTAGAGCATGGGTGCCATGAAGAACTGATGCGCAAAAATGGAGTTTATCGAAAACTTTATCAAACACAGAAGGAGATGTATGTGGATGAAATTTAACTGTAAGCATACGGTTGTGGCGAAATGTCTCAAACTGGGTGCAGAAATGATGCCAAAACATTTTGCAGGGATGATATTCGTCCACCTATTTCTGGCTGTACTTCCAGTATTTGGCATTCAGATCAGTCGCCGAATCTATCAGCTTGCCGAAAAGTCTGTATTGTCAGACTATCAGGTATTAGCATTGCTTCTTCCGGTTTTGCTCTATGGAGCGTATTTGTTTCTGATGAAAAGCTACACCATTTACTATGAGCGTGTGATTGTTCAGTTCGGAGGATTGCTGGAATTTGAGAAGAAAACAAAATTGATACTTCATGAAAAATGTGGAAAAATTGCGATGCGTTATTATGAGATGCCGTCCTTCTATAACAGACTATGGGAAGCGAAAGTTGCAAGTATCAATGTATATCGGGTAGTCGAATGCGTGATTACTTTATCTGGTGCGGTGCTGTCAATTGTTCTTCTTTCTGGATATGCATCTATTATCCATTCGTCTTTTTTTCTTCTTATTGTACTGGCTGCCATTCCAGCACTTTTTGGAAATGTCAGTGAAGCAATTTTAAAAAGTCGCAGGCGTACACAATTAGCGGCTCTTGCAAAAGAAGAAAAGGACCGAAAAGAATGTACAACTGATATCCGCTACACAAAAGAGCGGATTGTATATGAAAGCAGTGATTTTCTTATTCAGAAATGGAAAACTTCTTCCAGAAAACTGCGTGAAAAAGAATATGAAGTGGAAATGCAGGTGTTAAAGATTCGTACTTTTTTGATGTTTTTAAATGTTGCTGCAACAGCAGGTGTCTATGTACTGGCCGGCTATTTGTTTTTCCAGAGAAAAATTGATTATCCAGCGTTCATGGTAGCAGTTTCTGCAACATTTCAGCTTCAGAATCAGTATGCACAGTTGTTTTCAGACTTGGGAGCTTTTTCGCAGTTTTGTCTAATGGTAAAACCATTTTTCCTGTTTCTGGATACAGAGAACGAAACACAAAGAATCGCATCAACGGGTAAAATTGCATTCCATCATGCAGGATTTACGTACCCGACGGGAAAAGAACCGGTGCTTCATGATTTGAATTTTACAATACATGCCGGAGAGAAAATCGCTATAGTGGGGGTGAATGGTGCTGGGAAAACAACGCTTTCTAAATTACTGGCAGGATTACTGGTAGTTACAGAAGGGAAAAATGAAGGTGTTCTCGCTGATACACCTTCTGTTATGTTTCAGGAATATCAGCAATATGCATTAACGTTGCTGGAAAATCTTGCTCCCCAGGAATTGGAATTAAAAAATCCAGTACTTGCAGAAGAGCTTCTTACAGAACTAAACCTCAGTCAGATTGCAAAAAATGAAATTCTTGGACGGGAGTTTGGAAAAGTAGATTTGTCGGGAGGGCAATGGCAGAAATTGGCGATGGCGAGAGCATTTTACCACGGAGGGACTTTCTTTTTATTGGACGAACCTACATCAGCCATTGATCCGCTATATGAAAAAGAATTAAATGATCTTATTTTCAGACGTATAGGAAATGACAGTACGCTTATCATTATTTCACATCGTCTTAGTATTGCAAAAATGGCTGACCGGGTACTGGTGCTGGATCATGGTACAATAGCAGAGCAGGGAAAACATGAAGAATTGTTAGCAAATTCAGATTCACTTTATCAAAAACTATGGAATGCACAACTAAGTTGGTACGGAGAATAGATTAGAAAAATTTTTAACTTGTTTCCTTTTTAAAACCTCACGAAATATACATATTGCACAACCTATTCCTCTGTGCTATACTAAAACCAGTCAAAACCACCAAAACAACTTAAAGGAGGAACTAGAAATGGATGAAAGACTGGAAGACCTTCGCTCCGCTAAAAACCCAAAGGCGCGAATTAAAATTTTAAAAGGACACTTTGCAACAAGTCATTCCCACATCAACACCTACATCGACATGTCAACGGTCAAATCCCGTCACAACAATGCCCGTGAAACTGCAAAAGTTCTTGCAGCAGCCTACCTTTCTAACACAACGGTAGATACCATCGTTTGCATGGAAGAGACAGAAGTGATCGGAACCTTCCTTGCCGAGCAGCTTGCCGATGAGAACCAGTACTCACTCAGCAAAGGAAACAACATTTCCATTATTACCCCGGAGATGTATCAGGACGGACAGATCCTGTTCCGTGACAACAAACAGAGAATGGTTGAGAACAAACAGGTTCTGATCCTTGCAGCGTCCATCACAACCGGTAAATCTGTCAAACAGGCAATCGAGTCTGTTCTCTACTACGGTGGAAGAGTCTGCGGAATCAGCGCAATTTTCAGTTCAGTCAACAAGATTGCAGGAATGGAAGTCAATACGATCTTCACAAGCAGTGATCTTCCTCATTACAGAGCATATTCTCCGGAAGATTGCCCGAAGTGCAGAGAAGGACAGCGGATCGAAGCTATCGTGAACAGCTACGGTTATTCTAAATTATAAGAGAAAATCAGAAGACAAAAAAAGTCTGTACCGAATACAAGCAGCATTTCAGTACAGACTCTTTTTTGAAAGATTTATGAAAACAAAAAAGACAGCCACTGACGGGATGGCTGCCTTTTTATCATTCATTATTTATCTCGAAACCGGAATTAAGCAATTTCGTTAACAGCTTTTGTTAAACGAGAGATCTTTCTTGCGCAAGTATTTTTGTGGTAAACACCCTTGCTTCCTGCTTTGTTGATTACAGAGATTGCTTCTTTTAATGCAACCTTTGCAGCTTCAACGTCTTTCTTTTCAACAGCAGTTTCAACTTTCTTTACATAAGTTTTCACTTTAGATTTGATTGCTTTATTTCTAGCTGTCTTTGTCTCAGTTACTAAAATTCTCTTTTTTGCGGATTTAATATTAGCCATTTCCGACACCTCCAAATTATCATTTCATAAATTATATAATCATAATATTGAATTCGACGAAAAGTGACACGGAACATCCGTCGAACACACTTATTTATTTTAGGCGAAGAAAGATTGCTTGTCAATACATAATTCCAATTTTTTGCGAAAAACTAAGTGAATAAGACAGAAAATACAGAAATGGGAGAGGACTATGGTTGAAAAGTATAATATCAGGACGGATCTGGCGCTGGAAGAGAAGGAACGGTTTGAATCTGACCATGTTGAGGTTCAGGGTGTGATCTTGACGGAAGAGTATGATGAGGAAAATGAGATCCGCATCACGACCGTGAGGATTGAGACCGAAAACGGAGCAAAAGTGATGGGGAAACCGGTTGGCAGCTATATCACGATCGAGGCACCGGAAATGGCAGTTCCCGATGAAGGATATCATGAGGAGATTTCACAGCAGCTCCGGAAATTCATTGGAGAACTGCTTCCTAAAAGAAAGATGGAAAAGATCCTGGTGGTCGGTCTTGGCAACCGCCAGGTGACACCGGATGCACTTGGTCCTTATGTGGTAGACAACCTGCATATCACAAGGCATATCATTGAGGAGTACGGAAAGTATGCAACAGGGGAAGAAGAGGTCTGGTCGGTCAGCGCGATCGTACCGGGGGTTATGGGGCAGACCGGAATGGAGACTGTGGAGGTGATCCGGGGGGTGGTGGCAGAGACAAAACCGGATATCCTTCTGGTGATCGATGCGTTGGCAGCGAGAAATTCAAAAAGGCTGAACCGGACGATCCAGATTGCGGATACGGGAATCAATCCGGGATCCGGGGTGGGAAATCACCGAAATGCAATCACGGAAAAGACAGTCGGGATCCCGGTGATTGCAATCGGTGTGCCGACTGTAGTGGATGCGGCAACCATTGTAGGCGATACGATGGATAATCTGCTCAGTGCAGTGGAAGTATCTGAATCTTTAAAAGGCATGGCAAGTGTGATCAAAGGATACAGTCCGGCAGAAAAATATGAGCTGATCAAAGAACTGATCGCGCCACATTTAAATGGAATGTTTGTAACACCAAAAGATATTGATGAGACCGTCAGGCGAATCAGTTATACGATTTCGGAGGCACTGAATATGCTTTTTGCAGCTTCAGCGACATAATCAGGCAGTGAGCTGCATATATTATGTCAATATGACACAAAAGGTCCGGGGCAGGATCCAGTCTGGAAAGATATGGTTTTGCTACAGCGATCTTCAGAAACTGGCAGGGAGGCGCGCAGATGAAAAAAGAACAGAGAATTTGTGTGCTTCTTGCCATTATGATTTTGGGGATCTGGGGACTGGAAGTAAAAAGCAGCGGTTCACTGATCCCGAAGTCCTGGAAGATCAGGATGATCCAGAGCGTTCAGGAGAATGCGGAGCGGCTTTATATGCCGGGAGTTACATATACGGAAAAAAAACAAGGGGAAATCCGGGTGACGGAGGCTGTTGTCCACATGGCATCTGCCTTGATTCCTCTTGGCAATTATGTGACTGAACGGGAGGCGGCAGAGCTTCTGACAGAAGATGAGGCTACCTATGCGATTCTTGCAAAAAAGCAGGCAGAAGAAGAAAATTCGGTGGATGAAAATGGACAGCTTATCGGGAAAGACAAAAGTGAAGAGACAAGGCAGGCGTCCGTACCGACGATGGATCTTTCGATGGAGCGGCTAAATGATTTTGAATATCTTGTGAGCAATTTTTATACGGTGGACAGCGTGACTTATATCAATCCTTCGGAGTTGAACGCTTCGGAGCTGCTTGGAAAGGATTTGAGGATCGATCTGAGTACGGGCGGTTCGAAAATCCTGATCTATCACACCCATTCCCAGGAGACATTTGCAGATTCGGACAATGATCCGTCTACCTCAATTGTAGGGATCGGGCGTTATCTGACGGAGATTTTAAATAACAAATACAAGATTCCGACCATGCATCATGAGGGTGTATATGATCTGATCAATGGGAAACTGGACCGGAGCGAGGCCTATGAATTTGCCAAACCTGAGGTGGAACAGATCCTTGCGGAAAATCCGAGTATCGAAGTGGTGATCGATCTGCATAGAGACGGCGTGGCGGATACTACGCATCTGGTGACAGAGATAAATGGGAAACCGACGGCACAGATCATGTTTTTTAACGGACTGAGCCGGACGCGGGTAAACGGAGACCTTGTCGGAATGGCCAATCCATATTTGCAGGATAATCTTGCATTTTCCCTGCAGATGAAGATTGCGGCAGAAACAAAATATCCGGGATTTGCAAGGAGAAACTATCTTCGCGGCTATAAATACAATATGGATCTGATGCCGCGGATGCTTCTTATTGAGGCGGGCGCGCAGACCAACACGGTAGAGGAAATGCGAAATGCCATGGAGGTGCTGGCAGACCTTTTAAATAGTGTGCTGACCGGACGATAGAGGGAGTATTCTTATGACAGAATGGAAACTACAGAAGTTTAACGATATAAAATATGTTATAATGGCAGGGGAGGTCAATTTGGCTTGACAAGAGGATTGAAATTGAGATAGAATTTTTCTTACTGAATTGAAGAAACAGATCAGGGAATCCGGGAAATTGTAAGGAGGCTGCTGCCGCAGGATTTTACCTGGATATTTTAGGATAGATCATAAGAGGAGAGGAAGAAAATGGCAAAAAAGACTACATATGATGCGGAGAGTATTACCATTCTGGAAGGACTGGAAGCCGTCCGGAAAAGACCGGGAATGTATATTGGAAGCGTCAGTACCAAGGGGCTTAACCACCTGGTGTACGAAATTGTAGATAATGCGGTAGATGAGCATCTGGCAGGATTTTGTTCACAGATAGAGGTGACACTGGAAAAGGACGGTTCTGCAACGGTAACAGATAATGGACGCGGTGTGCCGGTAGGTATGCATGCAAAAGGAGTATCGGCGGCCAGGATCGTATATACCACTCTACATGCGGGAGGTAAGTTCGATGATTCGGCATACAAGACAAGTGGCGGTCTGCACGGAGTAGGTTCTTCGGTTGTTAATGCACTATCTACTTATATGGATGTAAAGATCAGCCGTGACGGTGCGGTCCACCACGACCGTTATGAGAGAGGAATTCCGGTGGTAGAACTGGAGGATGGGCTTCTTCCGGTGATCGGAAAGACCAAAAAGACCGGAACCTGTGTCAATTTTCTTCCGGATCCGACAATTTTCGAGAAGACGAGATTTAAAGAGGAAGAGATCAAGAGCCGACTGCATGAGACAGCCTACCTGAATCCGGAACTGACGATTATATTTACAGATAAAAGAAAGACACAGGAAGAGAGGATCGAGTATCATGAACCGGATGGGATCATTGGATTTATCAAGGATCTGAATTCCAAAAAAGAAGTGATCCACGATCCGGTTTACTATAAAGGAGAAGCAGAAGGTATCGAAGTGGAAGTTGCATTCCAGTATGTGAATGAATTTCATGAAAATGTACTAGGTTTCTGCAACAATATTTATAATGCGGAAGGGGGAACCCATCTGACCGGGTTCAAGACGACATTTACGACGATCATGAACCAGTATGCCCGTGAAATTGGTGTGTTAAAGGATAAGGATGCCAACTTTACCGGTGCGGATGTACGGAACGGAATGACGGCGATCGTATCGATCAAGCACCCGGATCCGAGATTTGAGGGACAGACCAAGACAAAGCTGGACAACCAGGATGCGGCAAAAGCGACCGGAAAGGTGACCAGTGATGAGATCCCGCGTTTCTTTGACCGGAATCTGGAGACACTGAAAAAGGTTCTTTCCTGTGCGGAAAAAGCAGCAAAGATCCGTAAGACCGAGGAAAAGGCAAAGACGAATCTTCTGACCAGGCAGAAATATTCTTTTGACAGTAACGGTAAGCTTGCCAACTGTGAGAGCAGGGATGCATCCAAATGTGAAATCTTCATCGTTGAGGGAGATTCTGCGGGAGGAAGCGCAAAGACTGCCCGCGACAGAATGTATCAGGCAATCCTGCCGATCCGTGGAAAAATCCTGAACGTGGAAAAAGCAAGCATCGATAAGGTTCTGGCAAATGCCGAGATCAAGACCATGATCAATGCATTCGGATGTGGATTTTCAGAGGGATACGGTAATGACTTTGATATCACAAAGCTGCGGTATGACAAGATTATCATCATGGCGGATGCGGATGTGGATGGAGCGCATATTTCCACACTGTTGCTGACCTTATTCTACCGGTTTATGCCGGAACTGATATACGAAGGTCATGTCTACGTGGCAATGCCGCCGCTTTATAAGGCAATGCCGAAAAAGGGAGAAGAAGAGTACCTTTACGATGATAAGGCACTGGAGAGATATAGAAAGACACATTCCGACTTTACCCTGCAGCGATACAAAGGTCTGGGTGAAATGGATGCAGAGCAGCTCTGGGAGACAACCCTCAACCCGGAAACTCGAATGATGAAACGGATCGAGATCGAGGATGCACGTATGGCATCCGGTGTAACAGAGATGCTGATGGGAACAGAAGTTCCGCCGCGCCGCGCATTTATTTATGAAAATGCGACAGAGGCAGAACTGGATATTTAAAAACAGATCGGAAAGGCATGGATTTTCAAAAGGGGAAAGTCTGTGTATCAGAAAACATAAACTAGAAGAGGTAAGAGAAAATGGAAGAGTCACAGATCATCCGGACGGAATATTCGGAGCTGATGAAAAAATCATATATTGACTATGCCATGAGTGTTATCATTTCCAGAGCCCTCCCGGATGTCAGGGATGGTTTGAAACCGGTACAGAGAAGAACACTCTATGACATGTATGAGCTGGGAATCCGTTATGACAGACCATACCGTAAATGTGCGCGTATTGTCGGGGATACCATGGGTAAATATCATCCACATGGAGACAGCTCGATCTATGAAGCGTTGGTTGTTATGGCACAGGAATTCAAAAAAGGAATGATCCTGGTAGATGGTCATGGAAACTTCGGCTCCATTGAAGGAGACGGGGCTGCAGCCATGCGTTATACTGAAGCAAGACTGGCGAAAATCACACAGGAGGCATATCTTGCCGATCTGGACAAAGATATCATTGATTTTGTACCGAATTTTGATGAGACAGAAAAAGAGCCGGCAGTTCTTCCGGTAAGAATTCCGAACCTTCTGCTGAACGGTGCGGAAGGAATCGCAGTTGGTATGGCAACCAGTATTCCGACACATAACCTGGGCGAGATTGTGGATGCGGTTAAGGCATACATGAAGAACAATGACATCACGACAAAACAGCTGATGAAGTACATCAAAGGACCGGATTTCCCGACAGGCGGGATTGTCGTCAATAAAGATGATCTGGCAGAAATTTATGAGACTGGAACCGGAAAGATCAAGATTCGTGGAAAAGTAGATGTGGAAGAGATAAAAGGCGGACGGAAGAAGATCGTCATTTCCGAAATCCCGTACACCATGATCGGAGCCGGAATCGGTAAATTTCTGAACGATGTCTGCAATCTGGTGGAGACAAAGAAGACCAGTGACATCGTAGACATTTCCAATCAGTCTTCCAAGGAAGGAATCCGTATTGTAATTGAAGTGAAGCGTGATGCAGATGTGGACAATCTGATCAACATGCTTTATAAAAAGACCAGACTGGAGGATACCTTTGGTGTCAATATGCTTGCGGTAGCCGATGGCAGACCGGAAGTACTGGGACTCAAACGTATCATCGAACATCATGTAGATTTCCAGTTTGAACTTGCAACCAGAAAATACAAGACGCTGCTGAAAAAAGAGCAGGATAAAAAAGAAATCCAGGAGGGTCTGATCAAGGCGTGTGACGTGATCGACCTGATCATTGAGATCCTGCGTGGAAGCTCGTCCATCAGGGATGCAAAAGAATGTCTGACAATAGGTGCGACAGAGAAGATCAAGTTTAAGTCGAAAAGATCTGAGAAGATGGCATCCATGCTCCGGTTTACCGACCGGCAGGCACAGGCAATTCTGGAGATGCGTCTGTACAAGCTGATCGGTCTGGAGATCGAGGCGCTGATGAAGGAGCATGAGACAACGCTTGCAAATATTGCAAAATATGAGGATATTCTGAATAATTATGATTCTATGGCGCAGGTGATCATTGATGATCTGGATGCGCTGAAAAAAGAATATGCCGTGAAGCGTAAAACGAAGATCGAGAATGCAGAAGAAGCTGTGTTTGAGGAAAATAAAGTACAGGAGCAGGAGGTTGTCCTTCTGATGGACCGCTTTGGTTATGCAAAGACGGTGGATGGATCCGTCTATGAACGTAACCGGGAAGCGGCAGATAAGGAGAATAAGTATATTCTGCGCTGCATGAATACCGGCAAGTTGTGTCTTTTTACATCGGATGGCAAGATGCATCAGATCAAAGTGATGGATCTCCCTTATGGAAAGTTCAGGGACAAAGGATTTCCAATCGACAATGTAAGTAATTTTGACAGTACAAAAGAAGAAATCGTATATCTGTGTGATGACAGAGAACTCTTTTTCTCAAAATTCCTGTTTGTCACGAAGCAGGGAATGATCAAAAAGGTGGCAGGAAGTGAATTCCAGGTAACTAAGCGGACAATCGCGGCAACGAAACTGCAGGATGAAGATGCACTGGTAAGTATCAGGCCGATCCGGGATGTGCAGGATGTAGTTCTGATGACGGAGAATGGATTTGTGCTCCGTTTCCCGGCGGAAGAAGTTTCGGAGAAGAAAAAGGGTGCAGTTGGTGTGCGCGGTATGAAATTACAGAAAAATGACAGCGTGGAAGAGGTATATCTGTTTGAAGAAGGAACGGAGAGCAAGGTGATCTTCCATGAAAAAGAAGTGACACTGAACCGTTTGAAACGGGCGAAAAGAGATGGAACAGGAACACGAATGAGAAAGTAGGTCGGTCATATGGCAACGGTAGGAATTGATCTTGGGACAACAAACAGTCTGGTAAGCGTGTGGCAGGATGATAAATGCACGTTGATTCCAAATAATCTGGGAGAATATTTAACACCGTCGGTAGTAGGAATTGATGAGAACGGTGAGATGCTGGTAGGGAGAACGGCGAAAGAGCGTCTGATCTCCCATCCGGAAAGTACAGTGGCAAGTTTCAAGCGTTTTATGGGGACGGAGAAGACATTTATGCTTGGAAACAGGCGGTTTACAGCGGCAGATCTGTCGTCCATGGTCCTGCGGCAGCTGAAAGAAGATGCGGAAAAATACCTGGGTGAGCCGGTTGAAGAGGCAGTCATCAGTGTCCCGGCGTATTTTAATGATTTTCAGAGAAATGCGACGAAGATGGCAGGAGAGCTTGCCGGACTTACTGTGGAGCGTCTGGTCAATGAGCCGTCGGCGGCAGCACTTGCCTATCGCTTTGGAAAGACTAAGGAGGATCAGACCTTTCTGGTGTTTGATTTTGGCGGAGGAACTCTGGATATCTCGATCGTAGATGCATTTGACAGTGTGATCGAGATTGTGGCAGTTGCCGGAGACAATCATCTCGGTGGGGATGATGTGAACCGTGCAATTGCGGAAAAATTCCTAAGTGTCAATCGGATTGATGAAGGAAAGATCACTAATGAAGAAAGAGCCAGCCTGATCCGGGAGAGTGAGAAGCTGAAACGTACACTGACTGATGCGCCGGAGGGCGAGATGGAGGTTGTGATCGGCGGACAGATTTATCAGATGAAACTGGATGCGAAAGGACTTCTGGAGGTGTCTGCAAAGCTGCTGGAAGGAATCGGGATTCCGCTGAAACGGGCGATGAACGACAGTGGTTATGGATGGGAGGATATTGACGAGATCATTATGATCGGTGGATCCGGTAAGATGAAGATCGTGCAGAATTATCTGCAGTTTTTGAGTGGCAAAAGACCGCGGTGTGAGATCGATCCGGATGTTGCGGTTGCGGTCGGCGCCGGAATGTATGCCGGAATCAAGGAGCGGCAGCAGGCAGTGCGGGATGTACTTCTTACAGACATCTGTCCGTTTACACTTGGAACCGAGATCATTCACGGAGATACCAAGGGACCGGCGATCATGTCTCCGATCATTGAGCGAAATTCGGTTCTTCCGATCAGCCGGGTGGAGCGATACTGGACGGTACATCAGTTCCAGGAATACTGTGATATCACGATTTTACAGGGCGAGCACCGCTATGCAGACCAGAATCTGGAGCTCGGGCGGATCCGTGTGCCGGTGCCGCTGGCAAGAAGAGAGGATCAGAGGGAAGCGGTGGATGTCCGATTTACCTATGACATTAACGGAATTCTGGAAGTGGATGTGACCGTGGTGAGCACCAAGGAGCATTTCAGTAAGGTGATCGTCAACAAAAATATCCATCTGACACCAGAGCAGATTGAGGAAAGAAGAAAAGAGCTGCAGAAGATTAAGATCCATCCGAGAGAGCAGGAAAAGAACCGGCTTCTGCTGGAAAGAGGCGACCGTCTTTACGAAGAAAACACCGGAGAAATCCGAAAATATCTGGACAAGATCCTGGCAGATTTTTCAGTTGCATTAAATGCACAGGATCTGCGGACGATCGAGAAGGCATATACAAGGACAAGTGAGCTTCTGGATATTGTGGAGAATACACCGAAGAGATCGGTGCCGGTCAAGATAGAAGCTTATCTGTATGATGAATGGAGGAGGCAGCAGTGATGAACTGTTTTACGGTACTTGGGATTGAACCAACAACGGAAAAGAAAACGATAAAGCGGGCGTATGCGGCGAAGTCCCGGGAGTTCCACCCGGAAGAACACCCGGAGGAATTCCAGAGGATCCACGATGCCTATGAAGAGGCGCTTGCGTGGGCGGAGCGCAATGCGGGAAGAGGGGAAGAGCCACAGATGCCGGAAGAGCCGCGGCGGATGGAAGAAGAATCCGGAGAAGATCGCATGGAAAATTCTCGGGAGAAAGATGAGAAGTCAGAGGAGAGTGCTACACAGTCAGTAGAACCTCCTGAGCAACCGAAGGACGACTCGGAAGCGTGGGACAGTGACTGGACCCGTCAGTTCCAGAATATGGCGGATGCTTCTGAGCAACAAGGCGCGGATGACCGTGAGGTCCGGAAAATCATGGAGCAGTGCATCAGTCTGTATTTGAATGAAAAGGAACGGAATAAGCTGTATCACTGGAAGGATATTCTGGAGGAACCGGCGTATAGAGAATATTTCCGAACAAAAACCTTTGTGGAATCCTGGTATCATTTTCTGGACACCCACCGGATGTTTGATGCGGCGATCTGGCAGTATTTTCAGTGGATCGATGGAAAATTATTTTCAGCTCTTGAAGCAGATGTGATGCCGTTTGCCTATCCGACACAAGAAGAAATCGAAAGAATGCCGCGGCAGGAGACACCGGAACAGACGCAGGAGAGGCGAACACCGGAGCCTGGTCCGGCACTTCCAAAGGTGAAAAAGGAGAAATCCAAAGCGGTGAAGGTACTCTTATATCTTGTGGCGCTTGCGGGAACCGGGATCGGCGGAATGATCCTTGGAATTATAGCAGGTACGATATTAGGGTAAGGAGGACGGAAGATGAAAAAGAAAAAATCCGGAAAAAGAATTTTTGCAATCGTTCTTCTTGTTGTGATTGGAATTGGCGGTTTTTACTTTGGATATGATATCGGAAGAATGGATCACGATGAGGAGAGGATTCGGGCAGAGCTGAAAAAGACGACTGCTGATTCAGAAATATCCATCCGCCCGGTTGCAAAGGGTGGTACTGGAAAAACGGAGATCGAAATCCTGACAGAATGTCTGGAGGATGCGAAGGACAGCCTGGAGAATCTGGAAAAATATAATGAACAGCTGCAGGCACTCGATGGAAAGACACCGGATACAGAAACCGTTGTTTTGATACAGGATCTGGATGATAAGAACGAAAAAGCATATGAAGTACTGAAGGATCTTACGGAAGACCCGGCGGGATACATCGCAGAAAAAGCGGCGGCGCGTGGCGAAGGTGATGAAGTCTGGGCAGATGACTGGGCAGCAGATATCCAGGTTGTAAAATGGCTGAAAGAGAACGACGGAAAGCGTCTTTACAAAGAGAATCAGGCATATATTTTAAAAATCCTTGCATTTCAGGAAAAGTAGTGCTATACTGTATGCAGTTACATAAGAAATCTGGCAGAAGAGTGGACGAAAGTTCACTCTTCTTTTTGCCAGTCATACAACCAAAATCGGACAGATTTTTGGAGCCTGATTAAGAAAGGAAGTTGCAGATTGTCAAAAAAAGAAGTATATGAACAGAAAACAGAAGAGATTCTGAACCCAATCGTGGAAAAGCATGGATTTGATCTCTGGGATGTAGAATATGTAAAAGAGGGCGGAAACTGGTACCTGCGTGCTTATATTGATAAGCCGGGAGGAATTATGGTCGATGACTGTGAGGTTGTAAGCCGGGAACTTTCAGACATTCTGGATGAGAAGGATTTTATCGATGAAGCGTATATTCTGGAAGTGAGTTCGCCGGGACTTGGCAGACCGCTGAAGAAAGAAAAAGACTTTGCAAGAAGCCTGGGAGAAGAAGTAGAGGTTCGTACTTACCGGGCAATCGACAGACAGAAAGAGTTTATTGGAATCTTAAAAGATTATGATAAAGATACAGTTACCATTGAATATGAAGACGGCGAGACGATGACATTTGATAAAGCAGACATCGCACTGATCCGTCTGGCGTTCGATTTCTAGTGACAGGAGGAAGAAGGAAATGAATACCGAATTATTAGAAGCACTTACAATTCTTGAAGAGGAAAAAGATATCAGCAGAGATACTCTGATGGATGCCATTGAGAATTCACTGATCAATGCATGTAAGAATCATTTCGGAAAAGCAGACAATATCAAAGTAATTATGGATAAGGAGACATGCGATTACACTCTGATCCAGGAGAAGACCGTTGTAGAAGAAGTAGAGGACAAAGTAGAACAGATCAGTCTTGCAGATGCGAAGATGATCGATCCTTCTTATGAGATCGGCGACATCGTACAGATCCCGGTTGAGTCCAAATCTTTCGGACGTATCGCAACACAGAATGCAAAGAACCTGATTCTTCAGAAGATCCGCGAAGAAGAAAGAAAAGTTGTATATGATCAGTACTTTGAAAAAGAAAAAGATATCGTGACAGGTGTGGTTCAGAGATATATTGGCAAGAATGTCAGTGTAAACCTTGGAAAAGCAGATGCGATCCTTACTGAGAATGAGCAGGTAAAAGGTGAGAAATTCGAGCCGACAGAGCGTATCAAACTTTACGTTGTAGAGGTGAAGAACACGACAAAAGGACCAAAGATCCTTGTATCAAGAACACATCCGGAACTGGTTAAGCGTCTTTTTGAGGCGGAAGTAACCGAGGTGCGTGATGGTATTGTAGAGATCAAGAGCATTGCAAGAGAAGCAGGTTCCCGTACCAAGATCGCAGTATGGTCTAACGACCCGGATGTAGATCCGGTTGGAGCATGCGTTGGTATGAACGGTGCCAGAGTCGGAGCCGTTGTAAATGAACTCCGCGGTGAAAAGATTGATATCATCAACTGGAGTGATAACCCGGCAATCCTGATCGAAAATGCACTCAGCCCGGCGAAGGTTATTTCTGTAATGGCTGATCCGGATGAGAGAACAGCAAGTGTAATTGTACCGGATTACCAGCTTTCACTTGCAATCGGTAAAGAAGGTCAGAATGCACGTCTTGCAGCAAGACTGACCGGATATAAGATCGATATCAAGAACGAAACACAGGCGATCGAGTCTGGCGAACTTCCGGCAGATTATATGAATATGGCTGAGAATTATGAAGATGATTATCAGGAGGAAGAGTATTCAGACGAAGAATATTCTGCTGATGAAGAATCAGAGGAAGAAGTAGCAGATGATCTTGATCTGTATGAAGAATAGACAGAGGTGATTATTTGAGTACGACCAAAAAGATCCCGATGCGTAAATGCGTGGGATGTCAGGAAATGAAGAATAAAAAAGAAATGCTGCGTGTTCTGAAAACAGCAGAAGGCGAATTCATTCTGGACGCAACCGGACGTAAGAACGGGCGCGGGGCATATCTGTGCTTTTCCGGAAAATGTTTGCAGGAAGCAATAAAGAATAAAGGACTGGAACGTTCTTTCAAACAGGCGATACCAAAAGAGATATACGAAAATCTGGAAAAGGAGCTGGAGCAGCTTGAACATAAATAGAGCATTATCGATGATCAGTCTGGCGACCAAAGCCGGCAAGACAAAGAGCGGGGAATTCATGACAGAAAAAGAAGTCAAGGAAGGACGCGCGCATCTGGTGATTGTGGCAGACGACGCATCGGACAATACAAAAAAGAAATTTCAGAACATGTGTGATTTTTATAAAGTGCCAATATACTTTTTTGAAGATAAAGATACCCTGGGCCATGCGATGGGAAAAGAGTTCCGCGCTTCGCTTGCAGTAACAGATGCAGGGTTTGCAAAAGGAATCAGAAAACATCTGGATATGGAAGAAGGATAATAGGAACTGTATACAGGAGGTAGATTTATGGCAAAATTAAGAGTATATGAACTGGCAGAACAGATGAATAAGACAAACAAAGAAATACTCTCTATATTAAAAGACAAAGGAATTGAGGTGGCAAGTCATATGAGTACACTTTCAGATGAACAGATTGATGCAGTAAAAAGTGAAAAAACTTCTGAAGATACCCCGAAGAAGAAAAATATCGTTCAGGTTTTCAGACCGCAGAACTCACAGGGCGGCGGAAGAGGTCGTAATGGTCAGGGACGCCCGCAGGGCAGTCGAAACGGACAGCGCCCGCAGGGCAATGGAAATGGTCAGGGACGCTCACAGGGCAATGGAAACAGACAGGAACGTTCACAGAATGGTAACAGCCAGGGACGCCCTCAGGGAAATGGCCAGGGACGTCCGCAGAACGGAAACAGACAGGAACGCCCGCAGGGTAATGGAAATGGCCAGGGACGCCCTCAGAACGGAAACAAACAGGATCGTCCGCAGGGAGAAAACCGTGATAACAGACAGCGCAGAAATCCAAACGGACCAAGAAACGGTCAGGATCAAAGACAGGGACGCCCGGGTGATGGAAGAAGAGATGGCGGATTCCAGAACCGCGGAGACAGAAGAGATAATCGAGATAACCGTGATAACAGAGACGGAAGAGAGATGCGTGATGGCGGACGCCGTGATGACAGAAGAAAATCCAGCCCATCTATTCCGGCACCTGCAATCGCAGAACAGAAACCAAGCCGCAACAAACCAAAAGATGCGCACAAGAAGAAAGAATATAACAGAAATGAAGAGAACGAAGACAGACTGCAGAAAGGCAAAAAGGGCAAAAACAATAACGCTCAGCCGAAAATGGTAAAACCACAGCCGAAGAAAGAGGTTGTGGAGGAGCAGATCAAGCAGATCACAATTCCGGAAGTACTTACAATCCAGGAACTTGCAGATGCAATGAAGATCCAGCCATCCGTAATCGTTAAGAAACTCTTCATGCAGGGCAAGATTGTAACAGTCAACCAGGAAATTGATTACGAGACAGCTGAAGAAATCGCTCTGGAATTCGATGTGCTCTGTGAAAAAGAAGAAGTAGTCGATGTGATCGAAGAACTTCTGAAAGAAGACGAAGAAGACGAAAAGAAAATGAAGAAACGTCCGCCGGTAGTCTGCGTTATGGGACACGTTGACCACGGTAAAACCTCTCTTCTTGACAAGATCCGTGATACTCATGTCATCGCAGGAGAAGCAGGTGGAATCACACAGCATATCGGTGCTTCAGTTGTGGAAATCAACGGTGAGAAAATCACTTTCCTCGATACACCGGGACATGAAGCATTTACCGCAATGCGTATGCGTGGTGCAAATTCTACCGATATTGCAATCCTGGTTGTTGCAGCAGATGACGGTGTCATGCCGCAGACTGTAGAAGCGATCAACCATGCAAAGGCAGCAGGGATCGAAATCGTAGTTGCGATCAACAAGATCGACAAGCCAAGTGCCAATATCGACCGTGTAAAACAGGAACTGACCGAATATGAACTGATTCCGGAAGACTGGGGCGGAAGCACCATCTGTGTACCGGTATCTGCTCATACAGGAGAAGGAATCAAAGAGCTTCTGGAAATGGTTCTTCTTACCGCAGAAGTGATGGAACTGAAAGCAAATCCGAACCGCCGCGCAAGAGGTCTTGTAATTGAGGCTGAGCTTGACAAAGGAAAAGGACCGGTTGCAACCGTTCTTGTACAGAAGGGTACACTCCGTGTCGGAGATCCGATCGCAGCAGGTTCTGCATATGGTAAAGTACGTGCCATGATGGATGACCAAGGACGCCGTGTAAAAGAAGCAGGTCCTTCTATGCCGGTTGAGATCCTCGGCCTTAATGATGTGCCGAATGCAGGTGAAGTATTTGTTGGCTGCAAGAATGATAAAGATGCAAGAAGCTTTGCAGAGACATTCATCAGTCAGAACAAGATCAAGAAACTGGAAGAAACCAAGTCCAAGATGTCTCTGGATGATTTGTTCAACCAGATCCAGGAAGGCAACTTAAAAGAACTTGGAATCGTTGTAAAAGCAGACGTACAGGGATCTGTAGAAGCGATCAAGCAGAGCCTTGTCAAACTTTCCAATGAAGAGGTCGTTGTCAAGATCATCCATGGTGGTGTTGGTGCGATCAATGAATCTGACGTTACGCTTGCAGCAGCATCCAATGCGATCATTATTGGATTCAATGTACGTCCGGACGCAACTGCAAAGGAAACGGCAGAACGTGAAGGCGTTGATGTGAGACTGTACCGTGTCATCTACAATGCGATCGAAGACGTTGAAGCAGCCATGAAGGGTATGCTTGAGCCTGTATTTGAAGAAAAGGTACTTGGCCATGCCGAAGTACGTCAGACATTCAAGGCTTCCGGAGTCGGAACAATTGCAGGATCTTATGTCCTTGACGGTACATTTGAACGTGACTGCCAGGCAAGAATCGTTCGTGACGGCGTTGTGATCTATGATGGAAAGCTTGCTTCATTAAAGCGTTTCAAAGATGATGTGAAGGAAGTTAAAGCCGGATATGAATGTGGTTTCGTATTTGAACGTTTCAACGATGTCAAAGAAGGAGATCAGGTAGAAGCATTCAAGATGGTGGAAGTTCCTAGATAAAGAAGGGGAGAAAATGAGAAAAAACAGCATTAAGAATACAAGAGTAAACGCAGAGGTACAGCGTGAACTGAGTACTATTCTGCGTGGAGGGATCAAGGATCCGCGTGTTGCACCGATGACTTCGGTTGTAGCGGTAGAGGTTGCTCCGGATCTTAAAACCTGCAAAGCATATATCAGTGTCCTGGGCGATGAAAAAGCCCAGGCTGATACCCTGAAGGGATTACAGAGCGCAGAAGGCTATATCCGCCGCGAACTTGCTCATACACTGAATATGCGTAACACACCGGAGATCAAGTTCGTACTGGATCAGTCCATTGAATATGGTGTCCGGATGTCAAAGAAAATTGATGATGTAACAAGAGATTTACGGGAAGAGGATGATTAGTATGTTATTAGATGCAATTTCTAAAGCCGGGACGATCGCACTTGGCGGACATGTCCGCCCGGATGGGGACTGTGCAGGTTCCTGTATGGGATTGTATAACTATGTCAGAGAGAATTTTCCTGAAAAAGAGATCGATGTTTATCTGGAAGAGCTTCCGAATACACTGAAGTTCATGAAAAATACAGATAAGATCCGGCATGAAGTGACGGAAGAAAAAACCTATGATCTGTTTATCGCACTGGATTGCGGGGATATGGGAAGACTTGGATTTTCGGCAGTCCTTTTCAAAAAAGCGGCAGTAAGATTCTGTGTAGATCATCATGTGAGCAACCAGAGTTTTGCAGATCAGAACTATATCATGCCAGATGCAAGCTCGACAAGTGAGCTGATCTACAATCTGCTGGATTATGGGAAGATGTCTGTGGAGACTGCCGAGTGCCTTTACACAGGAATGGTGCATGATACCGGTGTGTTCCGTTATTCCTGTACCCATCCGTCGACCATGCGCGCAGCAGCAGCACTGATGGAAAAAGGGATCGATTTTACAAAAATAATTACAGAGACTTTTGATGAAAAGACCTATGCACAGAACCAGATTCTGGGGCGTGCATTGTTGGAAAGCTTTCTTTTTATGGACGGAAGATGTATTGTATCTTACGTTACAAAAGAAGAGATGGATTTCTACCAGGTAAAAGCGAAACATCTGGATGGAATCGTAAGTCAGCTGAAACTCACAAAAGGTATCGATGTTGCAATTTTTATGTATGAGCTTGAACATGGAACCTTTAAGGTAAGTCTGCGATCCAGTGAAAAGATAGATGTAAGTGTAGTTGCAAGCTATTTTGGCGGCGGCGGACACACAAGGGCAGCCGGATTCTCCATGACTGCCACACCACATGATATCATCAACAATCTGGCAAGAAGACTGGAACTTCAGTTTAACAGTGGGAGCAAAGCGTAATGATACATGGCGTACTGAATGTATATAAAGAAAAAGGCTATACGTCCCATGATGTGGTTGCAAAGCTGCGCGGGATCGTAAAGCAGAAAAAGATCGGGCATACCGGAACCCTTGATCCGGATGCCGAAGGAGTACTTCCGGTCTGCTTTGGGAAAGCAACAAAGCTTTGTGACCTGCTGACAGATAAAGATAAAACCTATCAGGCGGTTCTTCTTCTCGGTCAGGTGACGGATACACAGGATACTTCCGGTCAGGTTCTGGAAAAACATAGCACAGAAGATCTGACCAATGAAAAAGTGGAAAATGTGATCCGCAGCTTTGAGGGAGAATACGATCAGATTCCGCCGATGTATTCGGCACTCAAAGTTAACGGGAAAAAGCTTTATGAGCTTGCCAGAGAGGGCAAAGAAGTAGAGCGGAAAGCACGAAGAATCACGATTCATGAGATCCGGATCCTGGAGATCAATCTTCCGGAGGTAAAACTGGAAGTGACCTGTTCAAAGGGAACGTATATCCGTACACTGTGTCATGATATCGGTCAGAAACTTGGCTGTGGCGGATGCATGAAAGAGCTTTTGAGAACACGTGTAGAGCGGTTTGGACTTGAAGACAGTATCCGGCTCGGTGAAATTGCACAGCTTCAGAAAGAAGGGATTCTGGAGGAGAAGATCATCGCGATAGATGAAATGTTTCCAACGTATGCACAGGTCGTACTGCCACCGAAAACGGCCGCGGCAGTACGGAACGGGAATAGTTTCAGAAAAAGAGATATTTCACAGGAAACAGCATTAAAGGAGTATGAGAACGATGAGAGAGTCCGCGTGTACGATGAATCGCATCAGTTTATTGCGATTTACTGTTACTGCAGGAAAGACGATCTCTTCAAGATTGTAAAAATGTTTTTTGATGGAAATGAAAAAAAGTAATTAAAGAGGAAAGAACATGGACTATATCAGAGGGCTGGAAGCCTATCAGGATTCCAGAGAGGCAGCAATCACACTCGGCAAATTTGATGGAGTTCACAGAGGACATCAGAAGCTGATCAAAAAAGTATGTCAGCTGAAGGCGAAAAAAGGCGTTCGTTCTGTTGTGTTTGCATTTGATATGAATCCGCTTTATGAAAAGCTTGGAAAATCAAGAGAAGGGATCATGTCCAATGAGGAGCGCAGATGTCTTCTGGACGAGAAAGTAGATGTACTGCTGGAATGCCCGTTTTCCGAAGATGTTACAAGTATGTCGGCAGAGGATTTCATCCGGAAGATCCTGATTGAGAAAATTCATGCCCGGTATATTGTGATCGGAACGGATTTCCACTTTGGGCATGACAAGCGTGGTGATGCAAAAATGCTTGCAGAATATGCCGATGTGTATGGATATGAACTTTTTGTGATTGAAAAAGAGATGTACGGAAAACGGGAGATCAGCAGCAGCTATGTCAGGGAAGAACTTCGGAAGGGAAATATGGAAGCTGTGAATGATATGCTGGGGTATGCATATACTGTACGGGGAAAAGTAGAGCATGGCAGGCAGCTGGGCAGAAAACTGGGATTTCCGACACTTAATGTACATCCGTCAAGGGATAAACTTCTTCCACCGAACGGAGTTTATCTGGATAGTGTGAGGATTGATGGAATCTGGTACAACGGAATCGGTAATGTCGGGTTTAAGCCAACAGTATCCGATGAGAACCGGATGCTGATCGAGAGCAATCTGCTGGATTACAGTGGTGATGCCTACGGAAAAGAGGTAGAGATCCAGCTTTATCATTTTAAGAGACCGGAGCAGAAGTTTGAATCGATAGAAATGATGAAGGCTCAGATCGATCAGGATATTGCTTACGCAAAAGAATTTTTCCGTTATCATCATAAGAAATAACAGAGCCGGTGAAAAAGCTCCGGAAATGCGGTTATTTACAGGCAGCCTGTGAACAGGAATATGAAAACCTGCCAGATGCGGGAAAGATAAAATCCTTCTTGACAGGATTCGGGGCATATGGTACACTAGGCAAGTATGAAAAACCGATGTTCGGCAGATGGAATCTCCAACCACTGCTTAATATCAGGCAATTAACAGTATATTTAGGAGGTAGTGACAAATGATCACAAAAGAAATGAAAGAACAGATTATCAAAGAATACGGAAGAACAGAAGGAGATACAGGATCTCCGGAAGTACAGGTAGCTCTTCTTACAGCAAGAATCAATGATCTTACAGATCACTTCAAAGCTAATCCGAAGGATCACCACTCAAGAAGAGGACTTCTTAAGATGGTTGGACAGAGAAGAGGACTTCTTGCATACCTTAAGAAGAATGACATTGAAAGATATCGTTCACTGATCGAAAGATTAGGTTTAAGAAAGTAAGACGTATTTTACAGGGAGCGAAAGGCATCAGCTGGATGTCTTCGCTCCCTGTTTGTTTACGCAAACAATGAGCCGAACCGGTACAACATGCATCATCCATGCCAATCAGCATAGTGATTGACATGGGAGTGACCAATAACCGTGTTTTTCCACATTTTAAAGTTAGTTATATAGAATCTTGCAAGAGATGTAAGGATATGATATAATACAAAAGATTGTGGGTAGAGATTGCGTCCGAGACCACTGAAAAGTATATTTTGAGAAGTGTATTTTTCAGTAGTTTCGGAGATTTTACCCGTCAGATAAACAGATAAAAAAGGAGAACATTTATGTACAAAAAGTTTGAAATGGAACTTGCAGGCCGTACACTCCGCGTAGATGTTGGAAGAGTTGCCAAACAGGCGAACGGCGCAGTACTTATGCATTATGGTGATACAGTTGTGCTTTCAACAGCAACTGCATCCGACAAACCAAGAGAAGGAATTGACTTCTTCCCGCTCAGCGTTGAATACAATGAGAAGCTTTATGCAGTAGGAAAGATCCCGGGAGGATTTAACAAGAGAGAAGGAAAGGCATCAGAAAATGCTGTTCTTACTTGCCGTGTGATCGACCGTCCGATGAGACCGCTTTTCCCGAAGGATTACAGAAATGATGTAACTTTGGAGAACCTGGTTCTCTCTGTTGAACAGGACTGCTCACCGGAGCTTACTGCTATGCTTGGATCAGCGATTGCAACTGCTATTTCTGATATCCCGTTCGATGGTCCGACAGCTTCTACCCAGGTAGGACTTGTTGACGGAGAACTGGTATTCAATCCAACCGCAGAGCAGAAAGAAAAGTCTGACCTTGCACTGACTGTTGCATCTACAAGAGAAAAGGTAATCATGATTGAAGCCGGAGCAAATGAAGTACCGGAAGCTAAGATGCTCGAAGCCATCTTCGCGGCGCATGAAGTGAATCAGAAAGTCATCGCATTCATCGACCAGATCGTTGCAGAATGTGGAAAACCAAAACATGATTATGTAAGCTTTGCAGTACCGGAAGAACTCTTTGAAGCGATTCAGAAGATCGTAACACCGGAAGAGATGGAAGTTGCAGTATTCACAGATGACAAGCAGACAAGAGAAGAAAATATCCGTAAGATCACAGAAAAGCTGGAAGAAGCTTTTGCTGATAACGAAGAATGGCTTGCCAAACTTGGTGAAGCTGTATATCAGTACCAGAAGAAGGTTGTCCGCAAGATGATCCTCAAAGACCACAAGCGTCCGGACGGTCGTGCAATCGAAGAAATCCGTCCACTTGCCGCAGAAATTGACCTGATTCCGAGAGTACATGGTTCTGCTATGTTTACACGTGGACAGACACAGATCTGTACCATCACCACACTGGCTCCGCTTTCAGAAGCACAGAAGGTAGACGGACTGGATGAATCTGAGACATCCAAGAGATATATGCATCACTATAACTTCCCGTCATACTCTGTAGGTGAGACAAGACCTTCCAGAGGACCGGGACGTCGTGAGATCGGACATGGAGCCCTTGCTGAGAGAGCACTGGTACCGGTACTTCCGTCAGAGGAAGAATTCCCGTATGCGATCCGTACCGTATCTGAGACATTTGAATCTAACGGTTCTACTTCTCAGGCAAGTGTATGTGCATCTTCTATGTCACTTATGGCAGCCGGTGTACCAATCAAATCTGCAGTTGCAGGTATCTCATGTGGTCTGGTAACAGGTGCTACTGACGATGATTATCTGGTACTTACAGATATCCAGGGACTGGAAGATTTCTTCGGAGATATGGACTTCAAGGTAGCAGGTACACATAAAGGTATCACAGCGATCCAGATGGATATTAAGATCCACGGACTGACAAGACCGATCATCGAAGAAGCAATTGCACGTACAAGAAAAGCAAGAGTTTACATTCTGGATGAAGTTATGGCTAAGACAATCGCTGAGCCAAGAGCACAGGTTGGCAAGTATGCACCGAAGATCATTCAGATGAATATTGATCCGGCTAAGATCGGTGAAGTTGTAGGTCAGAGAGGAAAGACCATCAACGCAATCATCGAAAAGACAGGCGTTAAGATTGATATCACAGATGAAGGAAGCGTATCTATCTGTGGCGTAGATGCAGACAGCATGGAACAGGCAAGAAAGATGATCGCTACCATCGTAACAGACTTCGAGGCAGGAATGGTTCTTGAAGGTGATGTTGTAAGCATCAAAGAATTCGGCGCATTCATCGAATTTGCACCGGGCAAAGAAGGAATGGTACACATTTCCAAAATCGCTAAGCAGAGAATCGATCATGTAGAAGATGTTCTTTCTATCGGAGATCACGTCAAAGTGGTTTGCCTTGGAAAAGACAAGATGGGACGTTTGAGCTTCAGCATCAAAGATGTTGCAGAATAAAGTTTTATAAAATCAGAAGGACTTTACCAGTATCGGTAGAGTCCTTTTTTAGTTCTATTTTTCTCCTGCCTTCCATATACATTTTTTAAAGAGAGGTGGACAAGATGAGAAGAGAAAAGAAAGATCAAATTCTGGCGGTGCTTCCGGAGAAAATCCGAGGGATCCTGTTGAATCATGGACTGGATTTTGAGAAGATCCAGGAGATCCGGCTTCGGGAAGAGCAGCCGCTTGCAGTGAAAAAAGAGGGAAAGGAAGAACTTTTTACCCATCGGGTGACAAAAGAAGAACTGCGTGAAACGATGGAATATGTATCCAATTATTCCCTGTATGCCTATGAAAATGAACTGCGCCAGGGGTTTCTGACGATTGAAGGAGGGCATCGGGTCGGAATTTCCGGGAAAATTATTTCGGAAAAGGAACAGATCCGGAATTTTCAGTATATTACATCGATCAATATCCGAATCTGCCATGAGATTACAGGTTGTGCGAATAAGCTGTTTCCTATGATCCTTGAAAAAGGAAGACTTTGCCATACCATGATCATTTCCCCACCAGGTGGAGGAAAGACTACACTTTTGCGGGATCTGGTGCGGCAGATTTCGGATGGGAACCGCTGGGTGGAAGGAAGAAATGTGGGTGTGGTAGATGAACGTTCAGAGATTGGAGGGTGCTACCGTGGCGTGCCACAGAACCAGCTTGGGATGCGGACAGATATTCTAGACAACTGCCCGAAAGCAGAAGGAATGATGATGCTGGTGCGGTCCATGGCGCCGGAGGTGATCGCGGCAGATGAGATCGGGACAGCGAAGGATGTAGAGGCGATCGAGTACGCCATGCACTGTGGGGCAACCATGCTGACGACGGTGCATGGTTCCGGTATGGATGAGATCCGTGAAAAGCCACTGGTCAGCAATCTGGTAAAGGAAAGATGCTTTGCCAGATATGTTGTGATGAAATCTGGGAAACATGTAGGAGAAATTGAAGGGATTTATAACGAACGGGGAGAAAAACTGTGTATCTGAAAATGGTCGGATGCCTGGGAATTGTAGCGGCGACATCCGGCTATGGATACAGCAGGGGAATGGAATATCAGAGACAGATCACGGATACCGGAGAGCTGCAAAGAGTGATAAGGCAGCTTGCGGGAGAAATGGAGTATACTTATGCACCACTCGCCCAGGTATGCGCTTCTGTTTCCCGAAGATGCAGTCAGAACTACAGGATCTGGTTGGAACATCTGGCAAAAGAATTGGAGATGCCGTCAAGAAGTCTTGCAATAATCTGGGAGAGGTGCTGCGAAAGTGATCTTGAATGTCTGCTCCTTGGCAGGGAGGAAAGGGTACGTCTGCATGAGCTTGGGATGCAGCTTGGCAGCCTGGATAAGAAGCAGGAAACGCAGATTTTCTTGCAGTATGCAGAATTTCTGGAAGAAAAAAGAGGCGGTCTTTTAAAAGAAATTCAGGAAAAACGGAGGCTTTGCAATCTGCTGGGTGTTACAGCAGGGCTTTTCCTGACAATTTTGATTCTGTAAATAGGAGCGAAACATGAGTGTAAATCTGATATTTAAAATTGCGGCAGTCGGGATTCTGGTTTCTGTCCTGGGACAGGTGCTGAAACACAGCGGAAGAGAAGAACAGGCATTTCTCACAAGCCTTGCAGGACTGCTCCTGGTTTTATTCTGGATCCTTCCTTATATTTCAGATCTGTTTGACGATATCAGACGGCTCTTTGCTCTGTAAAGGAGGGAAAAGATGAGTATCCTTAAGGCAGCCTGCATCGGGATTGCAGGAACTTTCCTGGCATTACAATTTCAAAATACCAGAAAAGAGTATGGGATCTATCTGGGGATTGCGGTCAGCATTTTCCTTTTTCTCGGAATGAGCCGGAATCTGTCGGTGATCCGGGAAACTTTGGAATTGGTTGGCAGCTTTGTAAAGATCGATGCGGTATATCTGACGGCAATGCTGAAAATCCTGGGTGTGACCTATCTGGCGGAATTTGCGGCAGCAATCTGCAAGGATGCCGGTTATCAGACGATCGCCGGGCAGATCGAGGTCTTTGCAAGGCTCAGTATACTTGCAATAGGAATGCCGATATTAAAAGCATTGCTTCTTGCAATCCGCGAACTTGGACAGTAAAAGGGAAGAAAAATGAAACATTATTTTCAGAAATATGGCATAGCATGCATGATCGGACTTGTAATCTTCGTACTGATACTGCCGGTACAGGTATTTGCGGCAGGGGAAGATTCCTCTTCGGAAAACAGCCGGACAGAAGATAATATGACAGAAACGGATCTGGAAAAAACGCAGGAGGAAACAGAGCAGAAAATCTGGGAGCTGACAGAGATAAAGGATCTGGATACGGCAATCCGGAAACTGTTCCCGGAAGAAAAACTGCATTTTCAGGATCTTGTTGAGTCTGTGATCCGGCAGGATGAGAACCTGTCTGCCGGACAGATCAGAAACTTTGTGACGGATCAGTTTTTCTATGTGCTGAAGGTCAATAAACCGGTGCTTGCATCTATCATTTTTCTGGTGCTGATCGCAGCGGTTTTTTCCAACTTTTCGGAAGTGTTTCAGAACTGCCAGATCTCACAGACCGCCTTTTTTCTGGTATACCTGTCTGTGATTACAGTCGGCATACGGAATTTTCAGGCAGCAGCCGTAGAGGTACAGCATGGACTCGAAAATCTGATCCTCTTTATGCGAGTACTCTGTCCTGTCTACTTTGTCTGTATGGCAGTCGCAGTGGGAAGTATTTCTGCGATCGCATTTTATAATCTGGCGCTTTTCCTGATTTTTCTTGTGGAACTTGTGATTTTGAAATTGATCGTTCCGTTGATCCAGATCGCACTTCTGATGGAAATCTTGAACAATCTGACGGAGGAGGAATTTCTTTCTAAGGCAGCGGAACTTTTGCGACTTGTAATCGGATGGAGCCTGAAAAGTCTGCTTGCCCTGGTGACGGGGATCGGGTTTATCGAGCGGATAATCAGTCCGGCGGCAGATCAGGTGAAAAGGAGTGTCTGGACAAAGGGCGTGGGAATGATTCCGGGAATCGGTGATGTAGTCAGCGGGACAAGCGAAGTCGTGCTTGGAAGTGCGGTCCTTTTAAAAAATGGAGTTGGAATTGCAGGGGCACTGCTTGTAACGGGAGTTGTGATGATCCCGGTCATCAATATGGGAATTCTGACGCTTCTTTACAAAGGAACGGCGGCACTTATCCAGCCGGTGTCTGATAAACGGATCGTGGAGGCCATCAGTTTTACCGGGGAAGGTTATCATATGCTGCTAAAGACGGTGCTTGCGACGGCGGTCCTGTTTCTGGTGACACTTGCAGTTGCGGCATCGGCAGCTTCGTAGGAGGGATAAAATGATACAGCTGGTTTACAGGTGGATGCAGAATCTCGCCGTTTATATGATTCTTGTAACTGCATTTTTGCAGGCACTTCCAGAAAATAGCTACCGGAAATATGTCCGTTTTTTCTGCGGACTTCTTCTGACAGTTCTGCTTGCCCAGCCGGTTCTGGACCTTATGGGGGAAGCCGGACAGGTAACGGAGCTGTATCGGACAGCGGAGTATGAGCAGATGATAAAAGAGATGGAGTATGCGGCGGATTTGCTCGAAAAGGGCGGTGAATGAAGATGTTTGAAATCCGTAAAATAAAAAAAGACAAGTGGCTGATCATATTGCTTGTCGGACTGCTTCTGGTTGTGATCGCGATGCCTGTTTCCGATATAAAATCAGACCAGACACAGGATGAACAGCAGGTGCAGAAGGCGGAAAATGCATTGGAGGATACTTATACAGATGCACTGGAAACACGGCTGGAAAATGCACTTGCAAAAGTAGAAGGAGTTGGAAATGTAAAGGTGATGATCACTCTGGCTTCTTCCTCGGAAAAGGTAGTGGAAAAGGACCAGGAGATGACAAGTGAGGTGCAGGAAGGGGAGAACGGAGGAAAAAATACCAGTTCTTCAGAGACGGCAATTTATGCAAACGGAAATGGAGAAGAAACGCCATATGTGAAACAGGAATTAAGTCCCCGGATAGAAGGTGTTCTCGTAATTGCAGATGGCGGAGATAATGCCATCGTGATTGAAAATATCACAGAGGCTGTGCAGGCATTATTCGGAGTAGACACGCATAAGATAAAAGTAATGAAGCATAACTAAAAAAGAATCTTATAGGAGGAAGGCTAGTGAAAAAAGTATTTAAGAAAAATCAGATTGTGATTGCGGTTCTTGCGGTGATGATCGCTGCGGCAGGATATCTGAACTATTCCGGAAAAATTTTTGGCTCGAAAAACAAAACAGCAGAGACGGGAAGCGAGATGGCAAATAAGGAACTTCTGGATATTTCGGATCAGGACACAGGAAGTGACAGCTCCCTCCAGACAGCGGATAACGATCAGGTGGACGGAAATCCGGGAGAGGCGGTGCTGACAAATGGATCGGTCAGTGCGCTTGTAGCACAGGCAAAAGTGAACCGGGAGCAGGTGCGGGCAAAAAACAAAGAAACCCTGCAGGCGATCATTGATAATGCAGATATCGCAGAAGACCAGAAAGCAGATGCAGTTGCGCAGATGGTGGAGATGACACAGCGCGCCGAACAGGAGGTTGCAATTGAGACTCTGCTTGCCAGCAAAGGCTTTCAGGATGCGGTGGTAAGTCTTACCGAAGAATCCGCAGATGTGGTCGTTGATGTGGCGGATCTGTCGGATGCAAAACGGGCACAGATCGAGGATATTGTCACACGCAAAGCAGAGGTAAATGCTGCAAATGTGGTGATCACACCGATCCATGAAAGTACAAATACGAGTGAATCAGGGGATTGATATTATAGCAAAAATACCATATAATAAGAGTTTGAGTGACATTGAGAAAATAGTAGGAGTAGAATAACATGGCAGATTTTACGAATGAGATAAAGAAAAGAAGAACATTTGCGATCATTTCCCATCCGGATGCAGGTAAGACTACCCTGACAGAGAAGTTTCTGTTATATGGTGGGGCAATCAATCAGGCAGGTTCTGTAAAAGGAAAGGCAACAGCGAAACATGCGGTTTCAGACTGGATGGAGATTGAAAAAGAAAGAGGTATTTCGGTAACATCTTCTGTCCTGCAGTTCCAGTATGACGGTTATTGCATCAATATTCTGGATACACCGGGACATCAGGATTTCTCGGAAGATACTTATCGTACTCTTATGGCGGCCGATTCGGCGGTTATGGTGATCGATGGATCAAAAGGTGTGGAGGCACAGACAAGAAAGCTGTTCAAAGTCTGCGTCATGCGTCATATTCCGATTTTTACATTTATCAATAAAATGGACCGTGAAGCGATGGATACCTTTGAATTACTGGATGATATTGAAAAGGAACTGGGGATCGCTACCTGTCCGATCAACTGGCCGATCGGTTCCGGAAAAGAATTCCGCGGCGTATTTGACCGGAACAGCAGAGAACTGGAGATTTTCTCAGATACCAAGAAAGGAACCTCGATCGGGGAAGTTGAGAAGGTTTCCATCGACAGTGAGGAAGCAAAGAGCATCGTAAGTGAAGCACAGTTTGCACAGCTGGAAGAAGAGATTGAGCTTCTGGACGGAGCGAGTGCGGAATTTGACCAGGAGATGGTCAGCAAAGGAGAACTCTCTCCGGTATTTTTCGGATCAGCTCTGACCAACTTCGGTGTGGAGACCTTTCTTCAGCATTTCCTTAAAATGACGACTTCGCCGCTTCCGAGAATGTCCGACAAAGGATTGATCGATCCGATGAAAGAAGAAGATTTCTCCGCATTTGTGTTTAAGATCCAGGCAAATATGAATAAGGCACACCGGGACAGAATCGCATTTATGCGTATCTGTTCCGGTGAGTTCAAGGCAGGCATGGATGTCTTCCATATCCAGGGAGGCAGGAAAGTCCGTCTGTCACAGCCACAGCAGATGATGGCGAGTGAACGCCACATGATCGATACTGCTTATGGTGGAGACATCATCGGTGTATTTGATCCTGGTATCTTCTCCATTGGAGATACACTGACCAATTCAGCGGAAAAATTTGCATACGAAGGAATTCCGACTTTCGCACCGGAACATTTTGCCAGAGTACGCCAGGTGGATACGATGAAGAGAAAGCAGTTCATCAAGGGAATCAACGAGATCGCGCAGGAAGGCGCGATCCAGATTTTCCAGGAATTCAACACCGGTATGGAAGAGATCATCGTCGGTGTAGTCGGTGTCCTGCAGTTTGATGTATTAAAATACCGTCTGGAAAATGAATATAACGTGGAGATCCGTCTGGAACCACTTCCATACGAACATATCCGCTGGATCGAGAATGAAGAAATCAATATGGACAAGCTGGTCGGCACATCCGATATGAAGAAGATCAAGGACCTGAAAGACAGACCGCTTCTTCTGTTTGTCAACAGCTGGAGCATCCGTATGGTGCTGGAACGAAACGAAGGACTGAAACTTTCCGAATTCGGACGTTCCTAAAAAACTTTCCAATAAGGATCTTTTATGTTACAATGAACGCATAGCGACGAGCGCAGGACTGGGTGGAAAATGATCGGCTGCTTGCAGACGGATCATTTTCAAGCCAGGACTATGTGAGTGCAACGAACATCGAGGAACCGAAAGGTTCCGAGATGAGCGCGAGGAGCGTAAAAAAAACGCAGGACTGGGTGGAAAATGATCGGCTGCTCGCAGACGAATCACTTTCAGCCCAGACCTATGTGAGTGCAACGAACATCGAGGAACCGAAAGGTTCCGAGATGAGCGCGAGGAGCGGAAGAACCGCAGACAGGAGGACTTATAATGAGTAAAGAAGAGAGAAATACCTATAAGATAGAATCAGATGAGAACCTCGGAGAAGTACAGATTGCTGATGAAGTAGTTGCAATTATCGCAGGACTTGCAGCAATGGAGGTAGAGGGGGTATCTTCCATGGCAGGAAATGCAACCAGAGAACTGATCGCAAAGCTTGGAATGAAGAGCCTTTCCAAAGGAGTAAAGGTAGACGTGCTGGAAGGTATCGTTACCGTATCCCTTGCCCTGAACCTCAAATATGGTAGCAGTATCAAAGATACTACTTTAAAGGTACAGGAAAAAGTAAAGGCAGCAATCGAGAATATGACAGGTCTTACCGTTGCAGACGTAAACATCCGTGTTGCAGGTGTGGACATGCCGGAAGAAGAATAATTGGAGAGAGAACATGCGAAGAAGTAAAGTCAGAGAACATATATTTAAAATGCTCTTCAGCATCGGATTTGATGCGGCTGATGCAGACGAACAGATCGAACTGTATTTGGAACAGGTAGAAGAAGCAAGTGAGGAAGAACGCGGATATATGCGCAAAAAGGTCAAAGATATCGCAGCACATGAAGAAGAAATCGATGCGATGATCAATGAACATACAACCGGTTGGAAAACCGGACGTATGAATAAAGTGGATCTTTCTGTTCTTCGTCTTGCCGTATATGAGATGAAGTGGGATGACGAAGTGCCGGTTAAAGTAGCGATCAATGAAGCAGTTGAGCTGGCAAAGAATTTTTCGGGAGATGAGGGACCGGCATTTGTCAACGGTGTACTCGGAAAGCTTGCATAAGAATCAGAAATCATGCGAAATGTATATACTGTAAAACAGGTCAATGCGTACATTAAGAATATGTTTACGCAAGACTTTATGTTGAATCGAATTTATATCAAAGGGGAAGTGTCAAACTGTAAGTACCATACTTCAGGACATCTGTACTTTTCACTGAAAGATGAGTCCGGAACGATTGCCTGTGTTATGTTTGCCGGGCAGCGCAGCGGGCTTTCTTTTCGTATGCAGGAAGGGCAGCAGGTAATCGTGCTTGGAAGCGTCAGCGTCTATGAAAGAGATGGCAGATATCAGGTTTATGCAAAGGAGATCGTACTGGATGGTGCGGGACTTCTTTATGAAAAATTTATAAAGCTTAAAAAAGAGCTGGAAGAAATGGGAATGTTTGCGCCGGAATATAAAAAGCCGATTCCGAAATATGTGCGGACAGTTGGTGTTGTAACGGCACCAACCGGAGCGGCAGTGCGCGATATTATCAACATTACCAGGCGGAGAAATCCATATGTGCAGATTCTTCTGTATCCGGCACTGGTACAGGGGGATGGCGCATCTGAAAGTGTGGTACGGGGAATCCGTGCACTGGAGGAAGCTAAGGTTGATGTGATGATCGTTGGCAGAGGCGGGGGGTCTATTGAAGATCTGTGGGCATTTAACGAGGAAAATGTAGCGCGCGCAGTTTTTGAATGCAGTGTACCGGTTATTTCGGCAGTAGGACATGAGACGGACACGACGATCATAGATTATGTAGCGGATCTTCGTGCACCGACGCCTTCTGCTGCGGCAGAGCTTGCAATCTGTAATTACCGGGAACTTCTGGAAACGATCCGGACAGAACGGGAAAGGATGCACCGAAGTATGAGGAGAAAGCTGGAGGTTGCATCACTTCATACAGCGCGGTATGCAGAAAAATTCCGTTACTTAAGTCCGTCAGGGAAACTTAAGTCCATGCGCCAGCAGCTTGCAGACTATGAGGAGCAGATCCCAAAAGCCATGCATCAGCGGTTGGAACGGGAACAGGAGAGGACTCGGAAAGTGCAGGAGATGCTGCCGCTTCTGATGGAGCGGAATCTGCGGGAAAGCCGTCAGCAGCTTGCAATCCGGATCGAACGGATGAAGGGACTTTCTCCGCTTGCCAAGCTGAACCAGGGCTTTTCCTATGTACAGGGATCGGAAGGGACTGTAAAGAAAGTAGCGGATGTAAAAAAAGGAGACTGGCTTCGGATTTATGTGACAGACGGGCAGATCGAGGCACAGGTAACAGATACCAAGAAGGAGTAGGAAAATGGCAGATAAGAAAAACGAGATTGCAGAAGAAATGCCGGAAGAATCTCTGGAAGAGCTTTTTGCAAAGCTGGATCAGGTGGCAAAAGAGCTGGAATCGGGAGATACTTCGCTGGAAGAGTCCTTCGGACTGTATCAGAAGGGCATGGAAATGCTGAAGCTTTGTAATGAGAAGATTGATACAGTAGAGAAAAAAGTGCAGGTGCTGGAAGAGAATGGAGAAATACATGACTTTTAAAGAAGAAATGAAAGAAAGAACAGAAGTGATTGAAAAGCTTCTTGTAAAATATCTGCCGAAAGCAGAAGGTTACCAGAGCCAGATCATGGAGGCGATGGAGTACAGTGTGATGGCAGGCGGAAAGAGACTCCGCCCAATGCTGATGCAGGAGACATACCGCCTTTTCGGAGGAGAAGGAAAAGAAATCGAGCCGTTTATGGCAGCAATGGAGATGATCCATACTTATTCCCTGGTGCACGATGATCTGCCGGCAATGGACAATGACGAGTACCGTAGAGGAAGAAAGACAACGCATATCGTATACGGGGAAGCAATGGGAATTCTTGCCGGGGATGCACTTCTGAACTATGCGTTTGAGACGGCGGTAAAGGCATTTGAAATCGCACCTGAAAAGAGTCTTCTGATTGGAAAAGCTTTAAAAATCCTTGCAGAAAAAGCCGGTATTTCCGGGATGATAGGCGGTCAGGTCGTGGATGTGGCTTCCTGCGGTGTGGGACTTGATGAAGGCATGTTGAACTTTATCTATGAACTGAAAACCGGAGCGCTGATCGAAAGTTCGATGATGATCGGGGCACTTCTTGCAGGTGCAGAGGATGCAGAGCTTGAGAAAGTGCAGAAGATCGCATCGGATGTGGGGATTGCTTTCCAGATCCAGGATGACATCCTGGATGTGACAAGTACTACAGAAGAGCTTGGCAAACCGGTCCACAGCGATGAAAAGAATGAAAAAACAACCTATGTTACATTAAAAGGTCTGGAAAAAGCAACCAGAGATGTGGAAGTTATTTCACAGGAAGCACTGGAGCTGCTTTCCGGACTGGACAGAGAAAATGCGTATCTGACACAGCTGATACGGGAACTGATACACAGGAAAAAATAAGCGGGGTGGATGAAGTGTATCTGGAGCAGATTCACGAAGCGAATGATATTAAAAAATTAAATGAACGGGAACTGGCAGGGCTTGCAGAAGAAATCCGTACTTTTCTTGTTGAGAAGATCAGCAAGACAGGAGGGCATCTTGCGTCCAATCTGGGTGTGGTAGAGCTTACCATGGCAATGCATCTCAGTTTTCAGCTTCCGGAGGATAAGATGATCTGGGATGTAGGGCATCAGTCTTATACGCATAAGATTCTGACCGGAAGGAAAGAAGGATTTGATGGTTTGAGAAAATACGGCGGTATGAGTGGTTTCCCGAAGAGGAAAGAAAGTGACTGTGATGCCTTTGATACCGGTCATAGCTCCACTTCGATTTCGGCCGGACTTGGATATGCCAGAGGGAGGGATATCCTGGGACAGGATTATTCTGTGATCTCTGTTATCGGTGATGGATCACTGACCGGAGGAATGGCTTATGAAGCACTGAATAATGCTGCGGAGATGAAGACGAATTTCATCATCGTACTCAACGATAACCATATGTCTATTTCCAAAAATGTCGGTGGAATGTCCAGTTATCTCGGGGAGCTGCGCACTGCCCAGGTCTATACCGACCTGAAAGATACCGTGGAAAATGTACTTGGCAGTATTCCGTTTGGCGGTGAAAAGATGGTGCGGCATATTAAGCGCACCAAGAGCAGCATCAAGCAGCTTTTGGTTCCGGGAATGTTCTTTGAAGATATGGGAATCAAGTATTTAGGACCGGTGGACGGGCATGACCTGAAGGCGCTGCGCCGTGCGTTTACCGAGGCAAAAAGGGTAAAAGGACCGGTGCTTGTCCATGTACTGACGAAAAAGGGGAAAGGGTATCTCCCGGCAGAAGAAAACCCTTCCCGTTTCCATGGAACAGGTCCGTTTGATATCCAGACAGGAGAGCCGATTTCCAAAAGTGGAAAGGATTCCTGTACAGATGTGTTTTCCAAGGTTATGCTGGATCTGGCAAAAAAAGATGACAGACTGGTAGCGATCACGGCGGCAATGGAAGACGGTACCGGCCTGGCAGCATTTCACAGATACTATCCGGACCGCTTTTTTGATGTGGGGATCGCAGAGGGACATGGCGTGACCTTTGCGGCAGGACTTGCTGCGGCAGGATTGCATCCGGTATTTGCTGTATATTCTTCGTTTTTACAGAGAGGATTTGACCAGATGATCCATGATGTCTGTCTGCAGAAGCTTCCGGTCGTATTTGCTGTGGACAGGGCAGGACTTGTGGGAAGCGACGGGGAGACCCATCAGGGGATCTTTGATCTTTCTTATCTGTCAATGATTCCGAATATGACCGTCCTTTCTCCGAAAAATAAATGGGAACTGGCGGACATGGTGCGGTTTGCGGTGAGACTTGGAGCACCGGCGGCAGTGCGCTATCCAAGAGGCAGCGCATTTGACGGATTCCGTGAATACAGAGCACCGATCGAGTATGGAAAGAGTGAGCCGGTCTATGAAGAAGAGGATATTGCGATCATCAGTGTCGGACATATGTTTGAGCAGGCAGTTCAGGTTCGGAAGCGTTTGAAAGAGATTGGATATAACTGTACCCTGATCAATGCCCGGTTTGTAAAGCCGGTGGATGAGGAGATGCTCCGGAAACTGACGGTGGAACACCGGCTGATCGTGACACTGGAAGAGAATATCCGCAGAGGCGGATTCGGAGAATTTGTGACTGCTTATCTGGCAGGTCTTGAGACAGACGCAGAGGTTCTGAATCTGGCACTGCCGGATGACTATATCGAACACGGAAGTGTAGACCTACTTCGCAGTGAGGTGATGCTGGATATTGAATCCTGCGTGGCCAGGATTATCACTGCATATATAGCAGAAGAGAGCAGGAGGGATTGATAGAGAATGAAAGAACGGTTGGATGTATTACTTGTAAAGAGAAATCTGGCATCCTCCAGAGAAAAGGCAAAAGCGATCATCATGTCCGGAAATGTATTCGTGGACGGACAGAGAGAGGATAAAGCGGGAACTTCCTTTTCGGAAGAGGTTCAGATCGAAGTCCGTGGACATGCACTTCCGTATGTCAGCCGCGGAGGACTTAAGCTGGAAAAGGCGATGAAGAATTTTGATGTATCCATGGAAGGAAAGGTATGTACCGATGTGGGATCTTCGACAGGAGGATTTACAGACTGCATGCTGCAAAATGGAGCAGTCAAGGTGTTTGCCATCGATGTGGGACATGGTCAGCTGGACTGGAAATTACGTCAGGATGAAAGAGTGGTCTGCATGGAAAAGACCAACATCCGTTATGTACAGCCGGAAGATCTGGGAGAACCGATTGATTTTTCATCGATTGATGTTTCTTTTATTTCGCTGACGAAGGTACTTCTCCCAATCCGCAATTACCTGAAAGAGAACGGAGAGATCGTTGCATTGATCAAGCCACAGTTTGAAGCCGGACGTGAGAAGGTTGGGAAAAAAGGTGTGGTAAGGGAAAAGAGTACCCATATCGAGGTCATCGAAAAAGTAACCGATTATGCAGTATCGATTGGTTTTGAAGTAGCAGCACTTGAATTTTCACCGATCAAAGGACCGGAAGGGAATATCGAGTATCTGGTACATCTGAAAAAAAGGCCGGAGGAAGAGGCAAGGATTGTGGAGAGCGTAGACATTCGGGGGACTGTCGATGCTGCTTTTGACACACTTGCGAAAAAGGATCCGGCTGAGGAGAAGAAATAAAAAGACATGGAAAAGTTTTACATTATCACGAATGATATGAAGGATGCAAATCGGAAGATCACCGTGAAAATCAAAAAATGCATTGAATCCTACGGGAAGAAATGTTATCTGGAAGAGCAGCCGGAAGAAGGAAATTTTTCAAAGATCAAGATTCCAAAGGATATTGATTGTGTGTTGACGGTAGGCGGAGACGGAACCTTTATCCAGGCATCCAGACGTCTGTTCGGGCGGGAGCTTCCGATGCTTGGAATCAATATGGGCACCCTTGGCTATCTGACCGAGGTAGAGGTGCAGAATGTAGAAGAGGCTGTAAAACAGCTCGTAGAGGGCAATTATACGATTGAAGAGAGGATGATGCTGTATGGATCCGCTGCATACCGCAATGTAAGGGATGTGGCACTCAATGATATTGTCATGACGAGATCCGGCAGCATGAAGATTGTTCATTTTAATCTCTATGTTAACGGAGAGTTTCTGAACTCCTATGATGCGGACGGATTGATCGTGTCCACACCAACGGGTTCTACTGCGTACAATCTGTCTGCAGGAGGACCGATCGTGGAGCCGACAGCGTCATTGATCGTTGTGACACCGATCTGCTCGCATGCACTCAATTCCCGCAGTATTGTTTTCGCGGACAAAGATGAGATCGTGATCGAGATTGGTGCAAAACGGGAAAATCAGATTGAGGAAGCAGTGATTGCATATGATGGTGCGGATGAAGTCCCGCTTCATACCGGTGACCGGATCCGGATCAAAAAGGCGTGGGAGACAGCGAAAATCGTAAAACTCAGCAAAGTGAGCTTTCTGGAAACATTACGTGAAAAGATGAAAGGAAACTAGAAGATGAAAGTAAACCGACATGCCAAAATTGTAGAATTGATCAACAAATATCAGATTGAGACACAGGATGAGCTTGCCGAGTATCTGAATGAAGCGGGATTTAAAGTGACGCAGGCAACGGTATCCAGAGACATCCGTGACTTAAAGCTCACCAAGGTTCCGGCAGAAAACGGCAGGCAGAAATATGCGGTACTCCAGAGTGCACAGAACGGAATGACTGAAAAATATGTGCGCATTTTGCGGGATGGATTCAGCTCTATGGATATGGCTCAGAACATTCTGGTACTGAAAACGGTATCCGGTATGGCGATGGCGGTGGCTGCGGCACTGGATGCGATGAACTGGAATGAGATTGTTGGCTGTATTGCCGGGGATGATACGATCATGTGCGCTGTGCGGACCGTGGATGATACGATTCTACTGATGGAAAAGATCAAGAAACTACTGGAACAATAGACAGGAGAAAGAATGTTACAAAATTTGCATGTAAAAAATCTGGCGCTGATCGATGAGGCGGAAGTGGATTTCTCTGGTGGACTCAATATCCTGACCGGGGAAACCGGTGCCGGAAAATCAATTATCCTGGGGAGTGTCAGTCTTGCCCTGGGCGGAAGATATTCAGCAGATATGCTTCGTAAGGGAGCCGATAAGGGACTTGTAGAACTGACCTTTTATGTGGAAAATCCGGAAACGGTACGGAAGCTGGAAGAGATGGATCTTTCGCCGGACGGAGGGCAGATCATTATCACCAGACGGTTTAACGGAAACCGAAGTGTGAGCCGGATCAATGGAGAGACTGTGACACTGGGGCGGCTAAAGGAAGCAGCCCAGGTTCTGATCGATATTCACGGACAGCATGAGCATCAGTCACTGTTATATAAAAAAAATCATCTGGCAATTCTGGATGCATTTGCAAAAGAAGCCGGAGAATGGAAGAAAAAAGTGGCGGATTCATACAGGGAATACCGCCGGCTGGAAAAAGAACTTAAGGAAGCCGATAAAGACGAGGCTGAGAGAGCCAAAGAGATTTCTTTTCTTGAATTTGAGATTGATGAGATTGAAAATGCAGGAATCACTGCGGCAGAATGCCAGTCGGTAGAAGAAGATTACCGGCGGATGATGCAGGGGAAAAGAATCGCAGAGAATCTGGAAGAGGCGTATCTGTATACAGCAGGAGAAGGCGGTATAAGTGCGACAGAAGCGATCGGACGGGCAGTACGTGCGGCGGCTGTGGCGGCAGAACATGATGACAAATCGGGAGAACTGTATGAACAGCTGGTCGAAGTGGAGAATCTGATCGGGGATTCCGGGCGCGAGCTTCGCTGTTATCTGGACAGTCTTTCCTTTGAACCGGAACAGTTCTATGAGACGGAGAGCCGGCTGAACCAGATCAATCATCTGAAGGTCAAATACGGAGATTCGGCAGAGGCAATCCTGCAGCATAAGGCGGATGACGAGGAGCGTCTCCTGATTTTAAAAAATTATGATGAATATTTAAATGAATTAAAGGGAAAACTGAAAAAATCAGAGGAACGTCTGCAAAAAGAATGCGAGGGTCTGTCGAAGATCCGTAAAAAAGAGGCAAAGCTTTTGCAGGCAAAGATCGCAGAAGGACTTCAGGATCTGAATTTCCTAGATGTCTGCTTTGAAATTCGGTTTTCAAAAACCTCCGGGTACACAGTAGAAGGAACGGATGAGGTGGAATTTATGATCTCTATGAATCCGGGTGAACCGACAAGACCGCTTGCAACTGTGGCATCCGGCGGTGAACTTTCCCGCATCATGCTTGCGATCAAGGCAGTCATGGCGGATAAAGATGAGATCGAGACACTGATCTTTGATGAGATCGATGTGGGGATCAGCGGTCGTACCGCACAGAAGGTTTCTGAGAAGATGTGCCTGATCGGCAGGAAACATCAGGTGATCTGCATTACGCATCTGGCACAGATCGCTGCAATGGCAGATACTCATTACCTGATTGAAAAACGGGTGGAAGATCAGATGACAAAGACCAAGATCCGGCAGCTTGACGGGGAAGAATCTGTGCAGGAGCTGGGAAGGATCCTTGGAGGCGCAAAGATTACGGATGTGGTGCTGGAAAACGCACGGGAGATGAAAATTCTGGCATCCGGTTTGAAAAAATAAGATTGAGCACATACTAGAGGCAGGAGAAAAAATCCTGCCTTATTTTTTGCGGAATTTTAGGGAGGAAAAAGGGGTGTGTAATGTCGGTTAGAAGTTATCGGAAAATGTTAAGTGTGTTATTAGCGGTAATTGTGGTTATAGGAGGCGGCTATTGCTACAGGGAATGGCGGGCTGAGAAAGCGGAGAGGGAGGCTTCGGTCAGTGAACTTTCGGGAAACCTTCTGATTCCGGGAGGGATGCCGGTTGGGATCTATATGGAGACGGATGGCGTGATGGTGCTGGGGACGCAGGAAATTAAGGGAAAAGATGGGATCGGTGTGAATCCGGCGAAGCATCTGGTGAAGGAGGGAGATTATATTGTCGGAGTTGATTCTGACAGTATTTATAATAAATCTGAGCTTATCGAACGGGTTAAAAAATTATCGAATAAGTCCGTCATCTTACACATTCGTCGAAAAAAAGTGTATATTGATGTACAACTTCATCCGACAAAAGATGAAGGCGGGGCATATAAACTTGGAATCTGGGTGCGTGATAACGCGCAGGGACTCGGCACAATCACTTTTCTGAATGCGGATAGTGAATACGGTGCGTTGGGACATGGAATACATGATGTAGATACCGGCAAACTGATCGAAATGTCAACGGGAAGATTATATGATACCAGCATTCAGAATATTAAAAAAGGTGAGAACGGAAATCCCGGAGGGATGGAAGGGATCATTGTCTACAATCATTACAATATTTTAGGTTCGATTACTACAAACACAGAGACAGGGATTTATGGGAAATTAGACAGGATTGAGAGAATATTTGACAGCAAAGAAGCTTATCCGGCTGTGGCAAAGGAAGAAATTCAGGTTGGAAAGGCGTATATCCGCTGTGCAGTAAGCGGAAAGACAGAAGATTATACAGTCAGAATCACAAAAGTTGACCTGGATGCCAGGGAGGTGAACAAGGGGATTGAAATTCAGGTTACTGACAAACGGTTACTTAAACTGACCGGTGGGATTGTGCAGGGAATGAGTGGAAGCCCCATCATGCAGAATGGAAAGATTATAGGTGCAGTGACACATGTTTTCGTACAGGATGCGACAAAAGGATACGGAATATTTATCGAAAACATGCTGGAAAATCTGAAAAAAGATTGAAATATGCGAACCTTGTCAGATTTCTGCGACACCATTTGCTTGTATTCGCAGAATACAGAAGGTTATAATAGGTTACATTCCAGTGCAAATTGTCACTTTAAGGAGGGGAAAGGCTTTATGGAAAAACTGAATGTAGCGATTGCTGACGATAACGAAAGAATGTTGAATTTACTAGGAGAAATTGTAGAAAGTGATAAAGATCTCAAACTGGTGGGAAAAGCCAGGAACGGAGAAGATATTTATCACATTATAAGAGATAAACAGCCTGACGTTGTACTTCTTGACCTGATCATGCCGAAAATGGATGGAATCAGTGTGATGGAAATGATAGGCGCAGATAAAACAGTAAAGAAACAGCCGAATTTTATTATTGTAACTGCGATTGGACAGGAGAGGATCACGGAAGATGCCTTCGAAAAAGGAGCAGCCTTCTACATCCTGAAACCATTTCGCAATGAAACAATCCTTCAGCGGATCAAAAGCTCCGGACATGCGGAAAAGAGTGTAACGCCTTACACAGATTATACCGTATATGCGGAACCTTCTGAGGAGGACCTGGAAACACAGGTGACAGAACTGCTCCATGAAATCGGAATCCCGGCACATATAAAAGGGTATCATTATCTGAGGGATTCCATTCTGATGGCGGTTGACGATATGGAAGTTTTAAATGCGATCACAAAGATCCTGTATCCGACAGTCGCGAAAAAGAACCAGACCACATCGAGCCGTGTTGAACGGGCGATCCGCCATGCGATCGAGGTTGCATGGAGCAGGGGAAAGCTGGATACCTTAGAAGCTCTTTTCGGTTATACAGTAAGTAACGGGAAAGGAAAACCGACCAATTCTGAATTTATTGCTCTGGTCGCAGACACGATCAGACTGAAATCAAAGCGCAGATAATTCTTTTCAAACGAATGAAATTGAGGTATAATTATAAATAAGCCGCGAGAGTAAGGAGGGTGTTAAATGAAAAAAGTATTATTTGTGTCATCTGAAGCAGTTCCGTTTATCAAAACAGGAGGATTAGCCGATGTAGTGGGATCACTACCAAAATATTTTGATAAGAATAAATACGATGTACGTGTTATGCTTCCAAAGTATATGTGCATGAAAGACGAATGGAAAGATAAACTTTCTTATAGACTTCATTTCTATATGGATCTGAACTGGAGACAGCAGTATGTAGGGCTTCTTGAACTTCAGTACGAAGGAATCACTTTTTATTTCATAGACAATGAATATTATTTTAATGGTTCGAAGCCATATGGTGATATTGCATACGATATTGAGAAGTTTGCATTCTTTTCAAAAGCAGCCTTAAGTGCACTGCCACTTCTGGATTTCAGACCGGATATCATTCACTGTCATGACTGGCAGACCGGGCTTGTTCCGATTTATCTGGATAATTTCCGCTATAACAATGAGTTTTTCCGTGGAATCAAGACTGTGATCACCATACATAACCTCAAATTCCAGGGTATCTGGGATAAGAAGACGGTTATGGATATCACCGGACTTCCGGCATACTATTTCTCACCGGATAAGCTGGAAGCATATGACGATGCCAACTATCTGAAAGGCGGAATTGTCTACGCTGACCGTGTGACAACGGTAAGCAGCAGTTACGCGGAAGAGATCAAGACACCGTTTTACGGGGAGAAGCTGGAAGGACTGATGCAGGCAAGATCAAACTGCCTGTCAGGAATTGTCAATGGTATTGATTACGGTGATTTTAATCCGGCAACAGATACCAACATTGCAAGAACTTACTCTGTCGAAAACTTCCGCAAGGAGAAAGTGAAAAATAAAATGGCGCTGCAGGAAGAACTCGGACTGGAGAGAGATCCGCACCGTATGATGATCGGTATCGTATCCAGACTGACCGACCAGAAGGGCTTTGACCTGATCGACTGTGTGATGGATGAACTTTGCCAGGATGCGGTTCAGATCGTCGTACTCGGTACCGGAGATGAGAGATACGAGAACATGTTCCGTCATTTCGCATGGAAGTATCCGGATAAGGTATCTGCACAGATCTATTATTCAGAGCCGATGTCTCACAAGATCTATGCATCCTGTGATGCATTCCTGATGCCGTCATTATTTGAACCATGTGGACTGAGCCAGCTGATGAGTCTGAGATATGGTACGGTGCCGATCGTAAGAGAGACAGGCGGACTCAAAGATACTGTAGAAGCTTACAACGAATACGAGAAGACCGGAACCGGATTCAGCTTCACCAATTACAATGCGCATGAGATGCTTGCAACTGTAAGATATGCAGAACAGATTTACTATGACAAGAAGCGTGACTGGAACAAGATCGTAGAGCGTGGTATGGAAAAAGACTTCTCATGGAAGAATTCAGCCAAGCTTTACGAAGAACTTTACGAAAATATGTAAAATGCATTCTGGTAATTTACCGGAAAATATGGTATCATGAAATGAAAAAATTTACAGAGGAGAAACATTCATTATGAGGATTATAGACAAAATTAAAGCAGACGGAGTACATATTTCCTTTGAAGTGTTTCCACCGAAGACGGATGCGGGCTTTGAATCCGTGTTAAAAGCAACGGATGGGATCGCAGAACTTACCCCGTCATTTATTAGTGTTACCTATGGAGCCGGTGGTGGAACCAGTAAGAATACGGTTAAGATTGCAAGTCATATCAAGAATGACCTGAAGATTCCGGCACTTGCACATCTGACTTGTGTGTCCTCAACCAAGGAAGAGGTACATAAGGTTATCGGACAGCTTCAGAAAGAAGGGATTGAGAATATCCTTGCACTCAGAGGAGATATCCCACAGGATGGACAGTTTCCGCTTCCGGGACAGTATTCTCATGCTTGTGAACTGATCGAAGACATCAAAAAAATGGGAGACTTCTGCATCGGAGCTGCATGTTATCCGGAAGGACATGTAGAGATGGAACACAAGAAAGATGATATCCGTTATCTCAAAGAAAAGGTAGATTGTGGAGTGGATTTTATTACCACACAGATGTTTTTCAATAATGATATTTTCTATAATTTTCTGTATCGTATCCGTGAACAGGGAATCATGATACCGGTGCTTCCGGGAATCATGCCGATCACAACGAAAAAGCAGCTTGCAAGAAGCTGTGCCCTTTCAGGAACTGCTGTTCCGCAGAGATTCCGTGCGATCGTAGATTATTTTGGAGATGATCCAGCAGCGATGAAGCAAGCGGGAATTGCATATGCGACCGACCAGATCATTGACCTGATTGCAAATGGAGTCCGCAATATCCACGTATATTCGATGAATAAACCGGAAGTAGCTGCTGCAATCATGCAGAACCTTTCAGAAATCGTAAAATAAAGGAACATAAGAAAGATGACAGATGCCAGAACGAAAGAAGCAATTCGTTATCTGGGATATGGAAGACATGCGGTAGATGAACAGACGCTTGCGCTGATCGATGTTTCCTTCGGGGAGCTCGATCAGACTACGCAGGCAAAATCCGTCTATCGCATTTTTGACTGTAAAGTTACAGGAGAAGACCAGGTGACGATCGGAAAAATGAATATTAAAAGCAGAAGTCTCGGAAAGAATCTCAGAGGTTGCAAAGGGGCAGTTGTATTTGGCGCAACACTCGGTACCAGTGTCGATATACTGATGAAACGTTATTCACTGACAGATATGGCGAAATCTGTCGTATTGCAGGCATGCGCAGCTGCATATCTGGAGGAGTACTGTGACGATCTGCAGCTTTCGATCGGAGAAGAGTTAAAAGCACAGAATGAATGGCTCAGACCGAGATTCAGTCCGGGATACGGTGATTTTGATATCCATCATCAGGACGATATCTTACGGATGCTGGATACGGCAAAGAAGATCGGACTTACCATGACAGACAGCTATATGCTCACACCGACAAAATCGGTGACTGCAATCATTGGGATCAGTGATACGCAGGAAAAATGCCACATCAAAGGCTGCGAAGTATGTGAGAAGAAGGACTGCATTTACAGAAGAAATTAAGGAGCGTAGGGTATGAATATCAGAGAACGTTTGGGAAAAGAACTTTTATTTTTAGATGGAGGAATGGGAACTCTTCTGCAGGCAGAAGGACTTGCACCGGGAGAACTTCCGGAGACCTGGAACATCGAACATCCGGAAAAGGTGGAAGCGATTCACCGCAGATATTACGAAGCAGGAAGTGATGTGGTTCTTGCAAATACCTTTGGCGCTAATGTCTGCAAATTTCATGATGACAGATATACGGTTGAAGAAGTGATCCGTGCAGGGATTGCAAATGCAAAAAGAGCAGGAGAGCAGATTGGAAAAGAGACTTATGTGGCACTGGATATGGGACCGACCGGAAAGCTATTAAAACCAATGGGAGATCTGGATTTTGATGATGCTTATGAAGCATTTGCAGAAGCCGTCCGCTATGGAGAAAAGTACGGTGCAGACCTGATCCATATCGAGACCATGAGTGACACCTATGAAGTAAAGGCAGCCATTCTTGCAGCAAAAGAAAATTCTTCTCTTCCGGTATTTGTAACCATGATCTTTGATGAAAGAGGAAAGCTTCTGACAGGTGGGGATGTCCCTTCTGTTGTGGCAATGCTGGAAGGACTCCGCGTAGATGCACTGGGGCTGAACTGTGGACTTGGGCCGAAACAGATGCTTCCAATCCTGAACGATTTAAGAAGATATACCTCCCTTCCGATCATTGTGAAGCCAAATGCCGGACTTCCGAAGCAGAAGAACGGGGAAACGTATTACGATGTAGAGCCGGATGAGTTTGCCCGGATCATGCAGGAGGTTGTAAAAGAAGGAGCCTGTGTGATCGGCGGATGCTGCGGAACGACACCGGAGCATATTAAAAAGCTGGTAGAAGAATGCAAAGATCTTCCGCTGCGCGAGATCGAGAAAAAGCATGATACGATCGTATCTTCTTATGGACAGGCTGTGATCCTGGATGATATGCCGCGTATCATCGGAGAAAGAATCAACCCGACCGGAAAGAAAAAATTCAAAGAAGCACTGAAAAATGAAGATATGGACTACATCCTGAAAGAAGCGATCACACAGCAGGATAAGGGCGCGCACATTCTGGATGTCAATGTAGGACTTCCGGATATTGACGAAGTTGCCATGATGGAAAAAGTTGTAAAAGAACTGCAGAGCGTGACCAGTCTTCCACTTCAGATTGACACAGTAGATGGAAAGGCTATGGAACGTGCAATGCGTATCTACAATGGAAAGCCGATGATCAACTCTGTAAACGGAAAGCAGGTTTCTATGGACGAAATCTTTCCTCTGGTCCGGAAATATGGCGGTGTGGTTGTCGGACTGACCATTGATGAAGAGGGGATTCCGAAGGATGCAGAAGGTCGTGTGCGTGTTGCAGGTAAGATCATCAACGAAGCAGCCAAATACGGAATCGACAAGAAAGATATCGTGATCGATGTGCTGACCATGACCATCAGTTCGGAAAAAGACGGGGCAAAGGTTACTCTGGAAGCATTGAAGAGAGTACGGGAAGAATTCGGGGTCAGGACCGTTCTTGGAGTATCGAATATTTCTTTTGGACTTCCAAGGCGCCCGATCGTCAACAGCTATTTCTATGCGATGGCAATGCAGAACGGACTGACGGCAGGAATCATCAATCCATCCTCAGAAGATATGATGAAAGCTTATCGTTCTTATAATGCACTGATGGGCTTTGATGAAAATTGTACGAATTATATCAGTACTTATGCGGGAACCACAGAGACGGTGACAGTCCAGGCATCGCAGGCAGCTGCAGCAGCCGGAAATGCACCAAAAGCTGCAGGCGTTGAGATGACACTCAAATATGCGATCGAGAGAGGGCTGAAAGAAGAGGCGCATCATATCACCCGTGACCTGATCGGTACGAGGGAACCGCTGGATATCATCCAGGAGGAACTGATCCCGGCACTCAATGTAGTCGGTGAAGGTTTTGAAAAGGGAACCGTCTTCCTTCCGCAGCTTCTGATGAGTGCGGATGCTGCGAAGATTGCCTTTGCGGTTATCAAGGATGTGCTTGCTTCATCCGGACAGGAAGAAGAAAAGAAGGAGAAGATCATCCTTGCCACCGTAAAAGGTGATATCCATGATATCGGAAAGAATATAGTGAAAGTTCTTCTTGAAAATTATGGTTTTGATGTGATCGATCTCGGAAAGGATGTGCCGCCGGAGGCAATCGTAGAAAAAGCAGTTGAGGAGAATGTCACTTTGGTAGGCCTAAGTGCGCTGATGACCACAACTGTAGTCAGCATGGAAGAGACGATCAAACTCTTAAGAGAGAAAAAACCGGACTGCAAAGTCATGGTAGGCGGGGCTGTTCTGAACCAGGATTACGCGGATATGATCGGGGCAGATTTCTATGGAAAAGATGCCATGCAGTCCGTACACTATGCGCAGAAATTTTTTGGCATGGTGGAGTAGGAACTGCAAGACAGATACAAAAGGTCGAAATTGTATGTGAAAATGCTAAAAAAGTTTGGAAAATTTTTTTGTATATGCTATAATATGCATAAATCAAGGAGAAAAGAAAATGATAGCATGGGAGGCATGACAAGATGGCATTTTTTTCAACACTGATCTCTACGGTATTGAAGATGCTCTTTATCGGAGTGTTTGCAGTCGGAGGGGTTTTTGCAGGCAAGAAGCTTCGCAAAAGAAAAGACGCAAAGAATTCAGAGACTAAGTAGAATGGAAAAAAGAAGGAATCGCAGAAAATGCGGTTCCTTTTTAAATTCCATTATATTGACAAGCCATCAAAATCTCTTTATAATTAGAATTTAGCTGATAGAAGCGAGGAGGATAAAGATGAAAGCTTACGGAGTTAACGAACTTAGACGCATGTTTCTTGACTTTTTTGAGAGCAAAGGTCATTTAAAAATGAAAAGCTTTTCGCTGGTGCCGCACAATGATAACAGCCTTCTGCTGATCAACTCAGGAATGGCACCGCTGAAACCATATTTTACAGGACAGGAGATCCCACCGAGACGCCGTGTGACAACCTGTCAGAAATGTATCCGTACAGGAGATATCGAGAACGTAGGAAAGACTGCACGTCACGGTACTTTCTTTGAAATGCTTGGTAACTTCTCATTCGGTGATTACTTTAAGACAGAAGCGATCCACTGGTCATGGGAATTCCTGACAGAAGTGGTTGGACTGGATCCGGATCGTCTGTACCCGTCCGTATATGAAGACGATGATGAGGCATGGAAGATCTGGAACGAAGAGATTGGTATTGCACCGGAGAGAATTTTCCGTTTCGGAAAAGAAGACAACTTCTGGGAGCATGGATCAGGTCCGTGCGGTCCGTGTTCAGAGATTTACTATGACCGTGGAGAAAAATACGGATGCGGTAAACCGGGATGTACAGTAGGCTGCGAATGTGACCGTTATATGGAGATCTGGAACAACGTATTTTCACAGTTCGACAATGATGGACATGGAAACTACAGCGAACTGAAGCAGAAGAATATTGATACCGGTATGGGACTTGAGAGACTTGCATGTATCGTACAGGATGTAGACTCTATGTTCGATATTGATACTTTAAAAGCACTGCGTGACCAGGTATGTGAGATCGCAGGAGTATCTTATGGAGATAATGAAAGCACAGACGTATCTTTGCGTGTAATCACAGACCATGTGCGTTCTGTATCTTTCATGATCTCTGATGGTATTATGCCATCTAATGAAGGAAGAGGATATGTTCTTCGCCGCCTTCTCCGCCGTGCATGCCGTCACGGAAGACTTCTGAACATTGCACCGGGATTCCTTACAGATCTTGCTGCAACTGTGATCGAAGGCTCTAAAGACGGATATCCGGAGCTGGAAGAAAAGAAAGACTTTATCATGAATGTCATCCGCAAGGAAGAAGAGCAGTTTGAGAAGACCATCGACCAGGGACTTGTCATTCTGAATGAGATGAAAGAAAAGATGGCAGAAGAAGGAACAAAGACTCTGTCCGGAGAAGATGCGTTCAAATTATATGATACCTATGGATTCCCGATCGATCTTACCAAAGAGATCCTGGAAGAAGAAGGTATAGATATTGATGAAGAGGGATTTAAAGCCGCAATGGAAGTTCAGCGCCAGACTGCAAGAAAAGCACGTAAGGCAACGAACTACATGGGAGCAGATGCAACCGTATACGAATCCATCGATCCGTCTGTAACCTCTAAGTTTGTCGGATACGAGCATCTGGAATATGAATCGAAGATTACGGTACTTACCACAGAAGATGAGATCGTAGACGCTCTTTCTGACGGTGAGAGAGGAACCATCTTTGTAGATGAGACTCCGTTCTACGCAACAAGCGGTGGACAGGAAGCCGACCACGGTGTGATCAAATGCGGTGACGGTGAATTTGTTGTGGAAGATGTGAAGAAGATGCTTGGTGGCAAGATCGGTCATATCGGTTATATGGCAAAGGGTATGATGAAGGTTGGAGATCAGGTTACTCTGACCGTTGATTCGCAGAGACGTGTGCTTTGTGCAAGAAACCACAGTGCGACCCATCTGCTTCAGAAAGCACTCCGTACCGTACTTGGTACACATGTAGAACAGTCCGGATCTTATGTAGACGACAAGAGACTTCGTTTCGACTTCTCTCATTTCTCGGCAATGACACCGGAAGAACTGCAGAAAGTAGAAGATATGGTAAATGAAAGCATTTCCAGATCTCTGCCGGTTGTCATTAAGAACATGCCGATCGAAGAAGCAAGAAAGACCGGAGCACAGGCTCTGTTCGGTGAGAAATACGGCGACATCGTCCGTGTTGTAAATATGGGAGATTACTCTATTGAGTTCTGCGGTGGTACACATGTTGCCAATACAAGCGAGATCGGAGCATTCAAGATCCTGTCTGAAAGTGGTGTGGCAGCAGGGGTACGCCGTATCGAAGCACTTACATCCAAAGGACTGATGGATTATTATGGAGAACTGGAACAGTTGCTTCATGAAGCAGCCAAGCTCCTGAAAGCAACTCCGGATACTGTATCTGAGAAGATCGCACACCTTCAGGCTGAGAACAAAGAACTTCACAGTGAAGTAGAAAGCCTGAAGAGCAAGCTTGCAAAAGATGCCATGGGTGATGTGATGGATCAGGTAGAAGAAGTAGCCGGCGTAAAAGTGATTGCTGTCAGCGTAGAAGATATGGACATGAACGGACTGCGTGACCTTGGAGACCAGCTCAAGGAGAAGATCGGAGAAGGTGTGGTCGTGATCGCATCCAGCGCGAACGGCAAGGTAAGCTTGATGGCTACAGCAACAGATGAAGCAATGAAGAAGGGTGCTCACGCAGGCAACCTGATCAAGGCAATCGCTTCCTGTGTAGGTGGCGGTGGCGGTGGACGTCCGAACATGGCACAGGCTGGCGGAAAGAACCCGGCTGGAATCCCGGATGCCCTTGCAAAAGTCAAAGAGGTACTGGCAGAACAGATAAAATAATGCCGGAAAATGACAGATTTATGCATATTTTTCCTATTTTTCAAAAAATTCTTGACTGAGATGAAAAATATGATATAATCTAATGTAGTGCAATAAATATACCCGAACAGTCGTATGATGCACAATACCAGGCTGGAGGGGAGGTTAGGTGTGAGACTATGTCAAATGTAATCGTTAAAGAAAACGAAACGTTAGATAGCGCCTTACGCAGATTCAAGAGAAACTGTGCAAAGGCTGGTATTCAGCAGGAGATTCGTAAGAGAGAGCACTACGAGAAACCAAGCGTTAGACGTAAAAAGAAATCTGAAGCTGCTAGAAAACGTAAATATAACTAATATGTGCAGAACAATAATGGAGGGTTTATGATTCATAAACCCTCCATTTTTACAGGAAAATTTTATGTGGTGGAATAGGATAATATTTGGAATAGATGGATATGAGGTTGTGATGTGGTTTCTGACTTACAGCATGATGGGATGGCTGGTGGAATCCATCTATATGTCATTTTGTAATCATAAGATTACGAACAGGGGATTTGCAAAAGGTCCGTTTTGCCCGATCTACGGGTTTGGTGCTCTTACGGTGTTTTTTGTATTACGTCCATATAGCGACAATAGTATACTGCTGTTTTTCCTGGGATCGTTTCTTGCAACGACGTTGGAATTTCTGACGGCACTTGTGATGAAGCGTATTTTCGGTGAGATCTGGTGGGATTACCATGAGAAGCCATTTAACTACAGGGGGATCATCTGTCTGGAGAGTTCGATCGCATGGGGATTCTATACGTTGTTCCTTTTTATGTTCCTGCAGAACATAGTTGCAGCGTTTGTTGCCATGATACCGGTTCGTGCAGGGCGTGCAATTGGCAATCTGATCCTGATTGGATACATTATGGATTTTTCTGCGACAATTTATCGTCAGAAGAAAGAAAATCTTCGGGAAAGCATGGATGAGGAACAAATACAGCAGATTGAACAAGCAAAAGACAAAATGAAAGATAATTTTTTGACATAATTGTTGTTGACAAAACCATAGACTGTGGTCTATACTGTGTCTTGTAAACGACAAGGACGTCATGTACAGTTAGTACATGGCGTCTTTTTGTTTGGCGGTAAATTCCGAAGGGATTTCCTGCTAAACAAAAGGCACATTCTTTTACACATTTTTATTCGAAGTCCGGAACGAATAGCATGAAGTAGTATATGATCAAAAGAAGGAAAGCGAGGAGATTCTTATGAAACTCAAAGACACAGGACTCACAGCAGAAGAATTAAAGGACATTGTAAAAAAATATATGGTAGAAACCTATGCAAGATATGATTTTATCGCAGAACGTGCAGAAGGTATGTATCTCTACGATGAAAAAGGGGTAGCTTACCTCGACTTTTATGGTGGAGTTGCCGTAAATACACCAGGTAACAGAAATCCGAAGGTTGTCGCAGCAGTAAAAGACCAGCTTGATGACATCATGCATACATTCAATTACCCATACACAATTCCACAGGCACTTCTCGCAAAGAAGATCTGTGACACGATCGGAATGGATAAGATTTTCTTCCAGAACTCAGGAACAGAAGCCAACGAATGTATGATCAAGATGGCAAGAAAATACGGCGTTGAAAAATATGGCTCGGAACATTACCATATCGTAACAGCAATCAATGGTTTCCACGGAAGAACATACGGAGCACTTTCCGCAACAGGACAGCCGGATAACGCATGCCAGCTTGGATTCAAACCGATGCTTCCGGGATTCTCCTACGCAGAATATAACAACCTTGAAGATTTCAAGTCAAAAGTAACAGATAACACGATCGCGATCATGATCGAGCCGGTACAGGGCGAAGGTGGTGTACATCCGGCAACACAGGAATTTATCGAAGGACTTCGTAAACTCTGTGATGAAAGAGGTATGCTTCTCCTTCTCGATGAAGTACAGACCGGATGGGGACGTACAGGATCTCCAATGGCATTCATGGGATATGGTGTAAAACCTGACTGTGTAACGATGGCAAAAGCTATGGGAGGCGGAATGCCGATCGGTGCATGCTGCGCAAGCGAAGAAGTAGCTGCAGTATTTACATCAGGAACACATGGCTCTACATACGGTGGACATCCACTTGCATGTGCCGCATCTCTTGCTTCCATTTCTGAAATCCTCGACAAAGATTTAAGTGGAAATGCAAAAGTAATGGGTGAATACATGAAAGAAAAACTTGCAGAGCTTCCACATGTAAAAGAAGCAAGAGGAAAAGGACTTCTGGTAGGATGCGAATACGATATTCCGATCGCTCTTGAAGTAAAATGGGCATGCTTCAGAAGAAGACTTCTGATCACAGCGATCGGCGACAGCGTAAACCGTATGATCCCGCCACTGATCCTTGCAAAAGAACACGTAGATCAGGCAATCGAGATCATGAGAGATGCAATCAACGAAGCTGCTGCAAAATATGAGGTAGATCAGAAGACTGCATAGTATAGACATTCCTCCGACTTATTGATATAATTGTATAAAAAATAGAGTACCGGCACAGAAATCCCCAAGTTTCTGTGCCGGTTTTTGAGGTGAAAAATATGTTAGAAAGAATGCAGCTTTTTCCGCTGAATTTTTATAAAAAAGCAAAATTTAACGGAAGTATGGGAAAAATGAACTATCGCCTGGCGAAAGAAGAAAAAAAGACCGATGAGGAAAATTCAGAAACGATTCTTGTCGGAAGTATCTGGGAAGGACCGTTTATTTATGATAAGATTCCACAGGAAAAGATCACAAAGAGAGAATTCCCATTTGCAGAAGAAGGAATCTGTCAGGCAATGGACTGGTTCAATGAGGAAGGCGAAAAAATGAACCGGGAAGTGTAAAGAAAGGTTCTATTTTCCTGTCAGAAGGCTTATTTATATAGTATCGATGGATGGAAAAAAGGAGTCTTATGATGCGCAAATTTCTGGGAGGTCTGCTTGGCATGGTTCTGTGCGTGCAGACCGTATATGGGATCCCGGTCCGGGCGGCAGATGTTTTCGAGCCGGGAGAAAGACCGAAAGCTATGCAGAATGTGATCCGGCAGGAGGATCCGGATCAGACGAACAGAGACAATTCGGGCAATCTGACCGGTCTTGAACTATCTGCTGAGTCCGCAGTTATTATGGAAGCTTCCGGAGGTCAGGTTCTCTTAGAAAAAAATGCGGATGAGAAAAAGCCCCCGGCGAGTGTGACAAAGGTTATGACGCTGCTTCTGATCTTTGATGCACTGGCAGACGGAACGATCACGCCGGATACCGAAGTCACAACTTCTGAGTACGCTGCATCGATGGGTGGATCCCAGGTATTTCTGGAAGCTGGTGAGAAGCAGACTGTGGATACAATGATCAAGTGCATTGCTGTGGCAAGTGCCAATGATGCCTGCGTGGCGATGGCAGAAAAGATTGCCGGGAGTGAACCGGCTTTTGTGGAAAAGATGAATCAGAGATCGGCAGGGCTTGGAATGACGAATACCCATTTTGTCAACTGCAATGGACTGGACACGGAAGGGCATCTGACGACAGCGAGAGACATTGCACTGATGTCACGGGAACTGATCACGAAGTATCCACAGATCGAGGACTACTCAACGATCTGGATGGAAAATATTACCCACACTACGGCAAAGGGCAGCAGTGAATTCGGACTGAGTAATACCAACAAACTGATCCGGCAGTATGAATACGCAACCGGACTGAAGACCGGATCCACAAGCGGTGCGAAGTTCTGCCTGTCTGCAACGGCAAGAAAAGACGGGGTCAATATGATTGCGGTTGTGATGGCAGAGCCGGATTCTAAGACACGGATAAAGGATGCCATTGCCATGTTAAACTATGGCTTTGGGAAATGCAGTATTTACCAGGATGAAAAGGCACTGGAAAAAATTGTGTATGCCGAAGTGAAACATGGAATGCAGGAGAAGGCAAAGGGAGAGACGCTGGAGGGTTTCCGGTATGTGGATACTAGTGGATCAGATCTGTCTGCCGTGGAAAAAGAGGTACAGATACAGAAACAGACTGCCCCGGTAAAAAAAGGCGACCAGATCGGAGAAGTCATTTACCGGCTGAATGAGAAAACCATCGGAAGCGTTCCGGTTTATGCGACAGAAGGTGTCGGGGAGTTGACATTTGGGGGCGCATTCCTTAAAATTCTGGAAGAAATGATGGTATAACGAAAGAGGGAAGAGATGAAGGCAACAGGGATTATTGTATTGATACTGGTGATTTTTGCAGCAGCAGTTCTTGCAGAAGTATGGCGGGAGCTGCACTGCTTCAAGATTGCAAGATACCGGATCAGAACTAGTAAAATAAAGGGAGATGCCGGAAAAGTACGGATTGCTTTCTTAAGTGATCTGCATAATCATGTCTATGGAAAAGAGAATGAGGAGCTGCTTTTGGCGATCAGGGAAGCAAAGCCGGATCTGATCCTGGCAGGCGGCGATATGCTGGTCGGGAAAGCCGGAAGAGACTGGACAGCGGCAGCAGATTTGATGAAAAAACTTCCACAGATCGCACCGGTCTGGTGCTGTAATGGCAATCATGAGCAGAGAATGCATGAGCAGCAGGAGATTTACGGCAAAGAATATGGATATTATGAGAATGAACTGAAAAAGGCAGGGATTCATGTCCTGGTGAATGGATCAGAAGAGATCGCGGTAAACGGGATGAAGCTGCGCTTATATGGGATGGAGCTTCCATTTGGATGCTATAAAAAAGGATGGAAGGTGTGTCCGCTTACGACTGGCGAGATGGAAGAACGGATTGGCAGTGCAGAGACGGACGCATACTGCATTTTAATGGCACATCATCCGCTTTACGCAGAAACCTACTGGAAGTGGGGAGCAGATCTGGTGCTGTCCGGACATTTACATGGCGGGATTGCCAGACTTCCACTGCTTGGCGGTGTGATCAGTCCGCAGTTCCGTCTGTTTCCACGCTACAGCGGGGACTGTTATGAAAAAGACGGGAAATATATTGTGGTAAGCAAAGGGCTCGGAACCCACACGATCAATTTCCGCTTCTGGAATCTGGCAGAGTTAGTCGTACTTGATATCATCCCGGCTTTCCTGTATAATAAATAAGGTTATCGACAATTTGACTGGAAAGGATATCTATGGGAAAAGGAATACCGGTAAAGCTGCAGGTTTTTGAGGGACCTCTGGATCTGCTCTTACATTTGATCGATAAAAATAAAATAGACATCTACGATATTCCGATCGTAGAGATCACCAACCAGTATATGGAATATATCCAGGCGATGGACAGAGCAGACCTGAATGTCATGAGTGAATTTCTGGTCATGGCGGCGACACTTCTGGACATCAAATGCAAGATGCTTCTTCCAAAGGAAGTCAATGAAGAGGGCGAGGAAGAAGATCCGCGTCAGGAACTGGTAGAGCAGCTTTTGCAGTACAAGATGTACAAATACATGTCTTATGAACTGCGTGACCGCCAGGTGGACGGAGAAAAGCTGTTCTATAAGGGAGCGACCATTCCGGATGAAGTAAAGAAATACGAAGAACCGGTAGATCTGGATACGCTTCTTGACGGGCTGACCCTGACGAAGCTGAATGATATTTTTCAGGATATCCTGAAAAGACAGGCAGATAAGACGGATCCGATCCGAAGTAAGTTCGGCAAGATCGAGAAAGAAGAGGTTACGCTTCCGGAAAAACTGGAATATGTTTATGAGTATGCAAAGGTACATCACAGATTCAGTTTTCGGGATCTCCTGAAAAAGCAGGCATCCAAGGTACAGATCATTGTCACCTTCCTGGCGGTGCTGGAGCTGATGAAGACAGGAGAGATACAGGTATATCAGGAACATACGTTTGATGATATCATCATTACATCGGACGAGGGACTGCGGCAAGGAGTATAGAAGAAAATGAGAACAAAACAGTTGGAGAGTATCATAGAGGCAATCCTGTTCACTATGGGAGATTCGGTCGAGGTGAGTAAGATCGCATCCGCGATCGAGCAGGATGTGCCGACGACGGAGAAACTTATCCATAATATGATGGACAAGTATCAGAAAGAGGAGCGTGGCATCCGGATCATCGAACTGGATCATGCATATCAGCTCTGTAGCAAACCGGAGATGTATGAGTATCTGATCCGGATCGCAAAGCAGCCGAAAAAGTATGTTCTGACAGATGTCATGCTGGAGACGCTTTCAATCATTGCTTACCGTCAGCCGATCACCAAGCTGGAGATTGAGAAGATTCGCGGAGTCAAATCGGATCATGCGGTAAACAAGCTGATCGAGTACAATCTGGTCTGCGAGCTTGGGCGCCTTGATGCACCGGGACGTCCGCTGCTTTTTGGAACAACCGAAGAATTTCTGCGCAGATTCAGTGTGCAGTCTTTAGATGATCTCCCGGGCATTGAACCGGAGAAGCTGGAGACATTCAAAGAAGAAGCGGAAGATGAGGCACAGATCCGGCTGAATATTTAAAATGGAATCCATAGTATAAACGCCCGTCCCTGTTCATAAAATGGAACAGAAAAGAGCAGGAGGGAGACCGGGGCGCATGAAAAAAAAAGAAAAGAAGAGGAATGGAATACCGGCACGGACCAGAAGAGGGATTCTGGCAGCGTGCATGGTATTCTTTTTTAGTTTGCAGATTTTTCAAGGAAAGATGCTATGGAGAGAATCCACAGGAGAAAGTCCGGGTAAGGTCTTATCCGGGAAAGTGCCTGCGGAAGAAAATGAACGGACACAGATAATGGAGACTACGCAGCAAAAGGAACCGGTTTCGGATGCGCAGACTGCACAGGAAAAAGAAACCCGTGAGCAGGAAAGGGAGCAGCTTCTTACCCGGCTCTATGCCCGTTCCGCTGCGCTGGTGGATGCGGACAGCGGCAGGGTTCTGCTCGGAAAAGAAGAGCATGTAATGCGCCCGATGGCAAGTACAACGAAGATCATGACCTGCATTCTTGCACTGGAAAAGGGAAATCCGAAGGACCTGGTGACAGCCTCTGCAAATGCGGTCGCACAGCCGAAGGTTCATCTGGGAATGCATGAAGGAGAAGCGTTTTATCTGGGGGATCTTCTATATTCCCTGATGCTGGAATCCCATAATGATTCTGCAGTGGCGATCGCGGAACACCTTGCAGGATCCGTTCCGCAATTTGCCGGGTGGATGAATGAAAAGGCAGAAGAGATCGGATGCACTGAGGCACATTTTGTTACGCCAAACGGATTGGATGGAGAGGATGTGGGCGGTGTGCACAGCATTTCAGCTGCAGATCTGGCAAAAATCATGAGCTACTGTGTCCTGCGTTCTCCAAAAGCTGCAGAATTTCTTGCGGTCACGCAAATGCCGGCATACAGCTTTTCTGATGCTGAGGGAAAGGGGAATTTTAGCTGCAGCAACCACAATGCATTTCTTCAGATGATGGATGGCGCGATTTCCGGAAAAACAGGGTTTACCGGGGATGCCGGATATTGCTATGTAGGGGCTTTGCAGAGTGAGGATCGTACATTTGTAGTGGCACTGCTTGCCTGTGGCTGGCCAAACAACAAGAATTATAAATGGACAGATACCAGAAAACTGATGGAGTACGGAATGGCACATTATCGTTATGCTGAGGTGTGGAAAATACCGGAGCTTTCGAAAATACCCGTGGAAAACGGTGTTTCCCAAAATGGTTTGTTTGGAAAAGCAGCAGTGGAAGTGGAAATCAAAGGAAAAGAAAGTCCGGGTAAGATTCTGGTCGGAGATGATGATGTGGCAGAAGAGAAGACAGAAGTACCGGAAAAACTGGATGCGCCGGTGAAAAGCGGAACACCGGTCGGACAGATCACGTATCTCTTAAACGGGGAGAAATGGGGGAGCTGCCAGGCTGTTGTAAAAGAAACAGTCAGACGGAGAACATTTACCTGGATAGCCATGAAAATGTGTGAAATGTTTTACCAATTTAATTTTTAAAACATGAGAAGAATAAAATAGATCAAGAAAATTGCTTAAATTCATCAATGGACTTTCGCGATAAGATATGTTAGCATTAGCTAGACAACAAAATAAGACAAGAAAGTTGACGGATATTTGTGAAAAGTCAGGAATTAGGCAAATTGTGTGATTTTTATGAAAAATTTCTTGTTTTTTCATATGAACAGAAGAAAAAGCAGATGCCGCCCTTTCTCATTAAATAAAAGGAGAGAAACAAAATGGAAAACTGTAAAAAATACGAGAGACAATATTTTATGCCTCCGAAATTTGAATATGATTGGGTGAAAAAAGATTATGTAGACGCACCGCCAATCTGGTGCAGTGTTGACCTGCGTGATGGAAACCAGGCACTGATCGAGCCGATGAGTCTGGATGAAAAGCTGGAATTCTTCCAGTTATTGGTCGATGTGGGATTCAAAGAGATCGAAGTCGGATTCCCGGCAGCATCTGAGACAGAGTACCAGTTCATGCGTACCCTGATCGAGAAAGACATGATCCCGGATGACGTGACTGTCCAGGTACTGACACAGGCAAGAGAGCACATCATCAAACGTACCTTCGAAGCCGTACAGGGAGCACCACATGCTGTGATCCACGTGTACAACTCAACCTCTGTTGCACAGAGAGAACAGGTTTTCAAAAAAGACAAAGAACAGGTAAAACAAATCGCCATCGACGGAGCAAAGCTGTTGAAACAGCTTGCTGATCAGACAGAAGGAAACTTTACTTTCGAGTACAGTCCGGAAAGCTTTTCAGGAACAGAGGTGGATTATGCAGTGGATGTCTGCAATGCAGTACTGGATGTATGGCAGCCGACAAAAGATAAAAAAGTAATCATCAACATTCCGACAACCGTAGAAAACGCAATGCCGCATGTATTTGCAGGACAGGTAGAATATGTAGATAAGAATCTGAAATACCGTGATGGCGTGGTACTCAGCCTTCACCCACACAACGACCGTGGATGCGGCGTGGCAACTGCTGAAATGGGTATTCTTGCAGGTGCAGACCGTATCGAAGGAACCTTATTTGGAAATGGAGAACGTACCGGTAACGTGGATATCGTGACACTGGCACTCAATATGTTCTCGCAGGGTGTAGATCCGGGACTGGATTTCACTGACATTCCAAAGATCCGTGAAATCTACGAACGCCTGACCAGAATGCATGTCTATGAAAGACAGCCATATGCAGGAGATCTGGTATTTACCGCATTCTCCGGCTCCCATCAGGATGCCATCGCAAAAGGTATGGCATGGCGTGAAGCGGAAGAAAGAGATCACTGGACCGTACCGTATCTGCCAATCGATCCGAAGGACATCGGAAGAACTTACGATAAAGATGTTATCCGTATCAACAGCCAGTCAGGAAAAGGCGGTGTAAGCTACATTCTGAAGCAGAACTTTGGCATCAGCGTTCCGAAAGAAATGCGTGAAGAAGTCGGCTACATGGTAAAAGATGTATCCGATAAAGCACACAAGGAGCTGACTCCGGACTGGGTATACCACATTTTTGAAGATCATTATGTAAATTACAAAGGAATCTTCTCTATCGATGAATGCCACTTCAAACAGGAAGATGGTATTATAGCAGATGCAACCATTTCCCATGCAAATGGAAAACGTGTGGTAACAGCAGGCGGTAACGGACGTCTTGACGCAGTCAGCAATGCGATCAAACAGTACTTTGGTATCAGCTATGAACTGAGCTTCTACGAAGAACATTCCCTGACACGTGGTTCTTCTTCCAAGGCATGTGCTTATGTAGGTGTCATCTGTAATGGAAAGACCTACTGGGGAGTCGGAATTGATGCCGATATCATCAAAGCTTCTATTGAGGCATTGACAGTTGCTGTCAATAAGATCGATGAACTGAAGAATGTGAATGAATGTAAAGATGAAAGAATGGTAGAGATCATGAACTATATCCAGGCAAATTATCTGGATGTATCTTTAGATGATCTGGCAGAAAAATTCTTCCTGTCCAAACCGTATCTTTCTAAATATATCAAAGAAAAATCCGGAATGACTTTCGGGGATATTGTCAAAAAAGTCAGAATGAAAAAGGCACGTGCCCTGTTAAAGAGCAGCAGCATGACCGTTGAAAATATTGCACTGACCGTTGGATATCAGAATGTGGAGCATTTCAACAGACTTTTCAAGAAGGCGTACAATATCACACCGGTACAGTTCCGCAACCAGAAATAAATAATACATAAAAATGACGAAAAAAGGGCGCAAAAAACGGAAAAAAGACGTTTTTGCGTTCTTTTTTGTCAATGTTTATGAATGTGAACAAAAATTCATATTTACAGACGAAAATATTGACAAAGTTAACAAAAAAAAGTAAGATACTTGTATGTTCAAAATAAAAAACAAAAGTTAAAAATTATGAAAAAAGGAGGAGTGAAGACATTTGAGGATGGGGAAATAATTAACGATTGTTTTTTGTTGAATGAATACAAAAGGTTATTTTGGAGGGAAAAATAATGAACGAACATGATGAGGCGTTAAGAAAACAAACCGCCTTTTTAGGACAGCCAAAGGGTGTGGGAACCCTAAGCTTTATGCAGCTTTGTAACTCTTTTGCAAACTATGCGATGAGTGCGGTACTGATTTACTACTTATACGCAAATGCACCGGAAGGACTTGGATTCAGCAAGGCAAATGCAGCACAGCTGATCTCTTTATATTCAACAGTTGTCGTACTGACAGGTATTGTCGGAAGCTTTGTCTGCGACCGTATCTTAGGATGCCGGAAGTCTTTATTTATAGCAAGATCACTTTCATTTATTGGATATGTATGCCTTGCATTACCACTTGGCGTTCCTGGCTATGGAATCGCTATGGGATGTCTGGCAATCGGACCGATGTTCGGTGGCAGATGTCTGGATGCTCTTCTTGGAAAATTCTATGATGAATCCGATGGAAGACGTGACAGCGCTTACACGATTTCTTACGTAATTTCCAACATTGGTGCAGCAGCTCCGGTACTTTCCGGTGCAATCGCAGCAGCACTCGGATACCATGTAGCATTCGCGGCATGTGCAGTCCTTGCATTCCTGGGTATCGTTGTATATGCAGTTACATACAAACCGTTCTTCGGTAATATCGGTATTGAACCGGATGATCCGCTTCCGGATGATAAGAAACGTTCTTTCATCACAAAGATGATCATTGTACTTGTTATCTGCGCAGTTGTTCTTGCAACGCTTTTTGCAACAGGAACATTAAGTATTTCTGTATTCTCAAATGTAATCAGTACTGTATCGATCATTATCCCGATCGTATACCTGGTAGTTATTTACAAAAGTAAAAAGACAGAGCCACATGAGAAGAAGAAAATCCTCTGCCTGGTTCCGCCGTTCATCTGTAACGCAGTTACCCTGCTGATCTGGACACAGACAATTTCAATCCTTGCAATCTTCTATGAAGAAAAGGTTAACCGTGTACTGTTCGGAATTGAAGTGCCTGCAGCATCTATGCAGACAATCCCAGCAGTATTTGCAGTTATCATCGGAAGTATCCTGACAGCAGTATGGACAAAACTCGGAAAGAAACAGCCATACGGAACCACAAAGATGGGTATCGGAACAATCTTCTGGGGATTTGGAGCTTTAATCATTGCACTCCTCTATGTAATCTATCCTGGAGATGCAAAAGTCAGCGCATGGTGGATCGTATTATTCTATGCAATCCTGATGCTTGGTGAAGGATTTACCTGCCCGATCGGTTACTCAATCACGGCTGTTGCAGCACCGAAGGCATTCATGACACAGATGATGACAATCTGGTCAATGTCACAGTCTACAGGAGCTGCTCTTAACACGCTGCTCACAAACTTCTACAAAGAAGGAAGCGAAATTCCGTTCTTCGTAGCAATCGGTTTGGGTGTATGTGCAGTCGGTGCGGTTGTAGCAATCTTCAGTAAAAAGCTTGCAGTCGGAATGGGACTGGACAAGAACGCAGAAGCATAAAAGATCAGAAAATAAGTTTATGTTTCAGGAGGATGAAAAATAAATGTCAGAGAATTGTAATTATGCACCGGTCGAAAAAGTCATTCTGATCGATGACAGAAGAATTGAGATTTATTGGGGCGAACAGATGCGCCGTGCTGATAATGAAAACGATTATCTGGTAAAATATAAAGGGGAAGTACAGGAACTGGTACACTGGACCAGTGATATGACATGGGATTATGGTACGGTATACCAGAAAGAATCCATGCGTACCACACTTTCCCTGGTTCATCCGGTTGATTCGGAATGTGCAGGAGAGGTTACCGTACAGGTTGTCGGAAAGCTGACTGATGTAAAAGACAGACCGGCAGACAATGAAAAGGTCTACCAGACCGTGTATCAGCCATATTATGTAGTCCGCAAAAAAGGAACCTCCGGCATTGTAGTAAAAGCCGGAGAAAAAACAACACCGGCTGTAGTGGATAAAGCACTTGCAATTATTGATATGATGCTTGAAAAGATCCCGGAAGTAGCAGAAGAGCTCGTCCGCAGAGGCGCAGAGGTATCTGTGTTCGGACTGCTTGAGAATGCATATGATGTCCCGGAACACAGAATGGGATATCTGCTTGCAACCCGCCATGTGGCAGGTTACGGCGGCGAGATGACGAATCCGGCATCCTCTATTTCAGAGGCAAATGTGATCCGTCTCAGAACCGGAAGATATGCAACCAGTTATCCAAATGAGATGATCCTTGTGCATGAATTCGGACATGCGATCCATCTGGTTGGAATGAATGGTCTGAAAGACCAGACGCTTGCAGACATGATCCGGAAAGCATATCAGCATGCCAGCGACAATGGTTTGTGGCCGGACACTTATGCGATCAGCAATTACGAAGAGTATTTTGCAACCTTAAGTACCGTCTGGTTCAATGTCATGCAGGAAGGTGTTGACGGACGATGGGATGGTATCCGCGGACCGGTCAACACAAGAGAGGAACTGAAGGTCTATGATCCGGAAGGATATGAGTTGATGAAGCACATTTATCCGGAGAAGACACTTCCGGAACCTTGGCATTATAATGTAAACATCTATGATATTGATGGAAAACCATACAAATCATATGATGAAAATATGAAATTCAACTGGGATTTCATTCAGTAGGAGATGGAACAATGAATACACGCATACAGAAAATTGTAGATGCTGTAAAGAAAAATGGTCATGACGGAATTGTGATCAGCAAAGGCAGTGACATTAAGTATCTGACCGGCTTTACCGGAGAATATGGAGTTGCGGTCCTGCTTTTGACAGAAAAGAAAAACTATTTTGTAACCGACGGACGGTTTGAATTCCAGGCCGCACAGGAAACAGAAGGATTTGAAGTTGTTGTCTACGGTGAAGGACTGAATTACTTCAGCCAGACCGGTAAATTGGCGGCAGAAGCAGGGGTAAAACAGTGTGCAATCTGTGGAGCAGATCTTACGTTTGATGATTATCAGGATCTGGTAAGTCAGGCGCCTGATACCAAATTCGTTTCCGAAGGGTCTTATGTAGAACCTTTACGTGCGATCAAGACACCGGAAGAAATCGAGACGATCGAACAGGCATGCCGGATTTCAGAGAGATCTTTCTATGCACTGCTTGATGTGATCAAACCGGGCGTTACAGAGATCGATATTGCAAATGAACTGGAATATCAGTTCAGAAGCCGTGGCGGCTCCGGATTCTGCTTCGAGACGATCGTAGCATCTGGTCCGGATAACGGAGCAAACTGTCATGCGACAGCATCCGATAGAAAAATCCAGCTTGGTGATTTTGTGACGATTGATTTCGGGACTTATTATCACGGATACTGCTCGGATATTACCCGTACTGTTGCAGTAGGGAAAGCCAAAAATCCGGAGCTTTACAAGATGTTTGACGTAGTCAGAAAAGCAAAGGATGCTGGTCAGAACAGCCTGAAACCGGGTATGGTTATGGGCGAGCTCAGAGATATCATCGTGAAGGTAGTAGAAGATGCAGGCTATCATATTCCACATGGTCCGGGACACAACTTCGGACTGGATATTCATGAACAGCCGTATATCTGTACCGGCAGTAAAGTGACCCTTCAGCCGGGAATGGTTCATACGATCGAACCTGGAATTTACATTCCGGGAATCGGCGGCGTCCGTCAGGAAGATGATTTCCTGATCACAGAAGATGGATACCGCAGAATTACAAATATTACAGATGCTCTGATCACATTGTAATACAAATGTTGTCATCCTAAAAAAGTATAAAGAATTGAGGAAATCCTTATCTGGTGGTTTGCCGGATAAGGGTTTCCTTTTTTGTGGGGACGGTCTGCGAGGGAGAGGTAGTGGGGCAGATTTAGAAAAATATGGGGGTGAAGTCCATTGTGCAAAACATTGCGATGAGCCTCTGAAAGCGAAAATTGTGTCAGCAGAGGCTTCCACAATTTTTGAGTCTCATCTCCATTGCACAATAAGTGCCTTCACCCCTATATTTTTTTAAATCTGCCGCTGTAATCTTTGGACGCAGACCTGGGAAGCACAAAATTTTAATATTGATTGTTAAACGATGTTGTGAGTAAAATGAAAAGTGCAAGTGTATCCGTATAAAGTTTTGGACGTAAAACGGATTAAAAAATGCAAAATATTTAACAGATTTTGTTTGAAATGGTTGCGCCGGTTTGAAAAAACAAGTATAATACACTTCAAAATGGTTGCACTTTAAAATATTAAAGAATGAATGCGACGTAAGAGAGGCAGCATGAAAGGGCTGCGTGTATTTGAAAAATAAAGGAATAAAAGAGGGACCAAGGGATGATTATCAGTACGAAATATCTGATTACAGGAGATGGAAAGACCGTTCTTACGGATAAGGCAGTCTATATTGGAGAGGACGGCAAGATCGGAAAAATCGCACCAAAAGAAGAGCTGCTGAAAGAATTTCCGCAGGAGGAAGTTAAGGAATATGGTGATGCGACACTTCTTCCGGGACTTATGGATATGCATGCGCATCTTGCATACGGCTATTCCCAGCCGGACAGCTTTAATTATGGGACACAGCTGATCATGTTATATGCGTTGCAGCATGCGCAGGCTGCATTTGAAAGAGGGATCACCACGGTGCGGGATATGTCTTCAGCACATGGTGTATGCAAGAATCTGAAACTGGCAGAAAAGAAGGAATTTATCGTGATCCCGAGAATCGTGCATACGGATACCGGAATCTGCATGACAGGCGGACATGCCTGGGATGAAGTCGAGGAAGCGGACGGTCCGTGGGCAATCCGTAAAGAAATCCGTAAGCAGGTTCGCGACGGTGCGGAATGGGTGAAGATCCTGACCACCAACCGCGAACCGTATCCGGAGCTTACCCAGGAAGAACTGGATGCGGCGGTGGATGAGTGCCACAGAAGAGGAATCAAGTGTGGCGTGCATGCCGGAACCAATCCGGGGATCCAGATGTGTATTGATGCCGGATTTGACACGATCGAACATGGAACCTTTATGACGCTGGATCATGCAAAGCAGATGGCAGAAAAAGGTATTGCCTGGACACCGACTATCATGGCATATACTTATCTCTATGAACTGTGCAAGGAAAATATCGAGAAGAATGGCGATGCACCGGTCAGTGATCCGGTCATGCAAAAAGAGATGGAAAATTATGAATTCTTTGAACCGGCATACAAAGCGTACCGGGATCATTTTAAAGAATTTTATGATACGGGTGTGACGGTTCTTGCCGGCACCGATATGGTGATGTATCATTCTCCGCTCTTACCGCTTCCGAGAGAACTGCAATATATGGTGGAATACGGAATTACACCGGTGCAGGCAGTACAGGTGGCAACTTCCAATCCGGCAAAGGTTCTGGGTGTGGAAAAAGAACGCGGACTTGTTGTCGAAGGACTGGATGCAGATCTTCTGGTAGTTGGCGGTGACTTAAGCAGGGATATCACCAGATTAAAAGATGTAAAATTTGTTACACTTGGCGGAAAAAGAGTCTTTGAAGACGGCATCCGTTATGTCGGAACAGGGAATATGTTTATGTAAGAAAAGGCTTCTGCGTTGCAGAGGCTTTTTTGCACGTGAAAATTACTTGTCGAAAATTTAACAAAATAAGAGAAAACTTATCAAAAACAGTTGCGTATTGCATAGAAAGCAAGTATAATATACACGGCAGAAAATTTGATTTAATTATTAAATTTATAAAAATGGAGGGCTAGATTTATGAGCAACACAACATCATCAAACCCGGCGAGCTTAAGAATTGCCAATTTGCTCGATGAGGGAAGCTTTGTTGAAATCGGTGGACAGGTAACTGCAAGAGCAACAGATTTCAACATGCAGGAGAAAAAAGCTCCGACAGATGGCGTCATCACAGGTTACGGTGTAATCGATGGAAACCTGGTATATGTATACAGCCAGGACGCATCTGTACTGAACGGAACCATCGGTGAGATGCACGCAAAGAAGATTGCGAACATTTATGATATGGCAATGAAGATGGGCGCACCGGTGATCGGTCTGATTGACTGCGCAGGACTTCGTCTTCAGGAAGCAACTGACGCACTGAACGCATTCGGAAGCTTCTATTACAAACAGGCTATGGCTTCTGGCGTAATTCCACAGATCACAGCAGTATTCGGCAATTGCGGTGGTGGACTGGCAGCGGCAGCAGCACTTTCTGATTTTACATTCATGGCAGAGAACGGAAAATTATTCGTAAACTCTCCGAACACCATTCCGGGCAACACCGCGGACAAATGCGATACAGCAAGCGCAAAATTCCAGAGTGAAGAATCCGGAATCGTTGACGGCGTAGGAAGCGAAGAAGAAATTCTTGGCGAGATCCGCTCACTCGCAGCAATTCTTCCGGCTAACAACGAAGACAACGATGCATATGATGAATGCACAGATGATCTGAACAGAGTATGTGCAGATCTTGAGAATGCAGCAGAAGATGCAGCACTTGCTCTTTCTATGATCTCTGACAATGGTGTATTCATTGAGACAAAGAAAGCTTATGCAAAAGATATGGTAACAGGATTCATCCGCCTGAACGGAATGACAGTAGGTGCTGTTGCCAACCGCTCAAAAGTATACGATGAAGAAGGCAACACAGCAGAAGAATTCGACGGCACACTCTCAGCAATGGGATGCAAGAAAGCAGCAGCTTTCGTTAAATTCTGTGATGCATTCGGAATTCCGGTACTCACACTTACAAATGTAAAGGGACTCAAGGCAACTGCATGCTCAGAAAAGAACCTTGCAAGAGAGATGGCAGCTCTCACTTATGCATTTGCAGATGCAACTGTACCAAAAGTCAATGTGATCACAGGTAAAGCATTCGGAAGCGCATATGTGACAATGAACAGCAAAGCAATCGGAGCAGACATGGTATACGCATGGCCGGAAGCTGAAATCGGAATGATGGCAGCAGACATGGCAGCGAAGATCATGTACACAGATGCAGATGCAGATACATTAAAAGCAAAGACAGAAGAATACAAAGCACTTCAGTCAAGCCCGCTTTCCGCAGCTGGAAGAGGATATGTAGATACCATCATCGAACCAGCAGATACCAGAAAATATGTGATCGGTGCATTTGAGATGTTATTTACAAAAAGGGAAGAAAGACCATCCAAAAAACACGGAACAATTTAGCGAGGTGAAGCAAAGTGAAGAAAAAGATTAGTTTAGTAGTCGCAGTTCTGGTACTTGTGCTCGGCCTTGCAGGCTGCGGAAATGCCAAGACCGTCAGCTATGACAAAGATACACTGATCCAGTCTTGTGATGCTGTTTTTGATATCATTGAGAGCGGATCCATCACAAGCGACCAGATCACAGAGATGTCAGACTGGAATCAGGGATATCTGATGGCACAGTTTGAAAGCCAGACCGGTGTGCAGATGGAAGCAGACACTTTTGCAACTGCACTGGAAGGATGGAAAGCATCCCTGGAAGAATGCGGCGATTATGAAAGCCATAAAGATTATGAATTCGAGGCGTCTTCTACAGGTGTTACGGTAACTGCACCGGCAACATTTTCTGACAGAAGTGCAGACCTGGAATTCGTATTCGATGAGAATATGACTTTGGAATCATTTACAGTCAATGCTCATTACGGCATGAGCGAAATCCTTGAAAAAGCGGGACTTAACACATTACTTGGTATGGGAACTGTATTCGTAATGCTTATTTTCATGAGCTTTATCATTTCCCTGATCAAATACGTTCCTGCATTACTTAACGGTACATCCAAGAAGAAAAAAGAAGAAGCTCCGAAGGCAGCACCGGCTCCGGCAGTGGCAGCAGCTGTAGAAGAAGCAGAAGAAATGGATGATACCGAACTTGTTGCAGTTATCGCAGCAGCGATCGCAGCAGCAGAAGGAACTACTACAGACGGATTTGTAGTACGTTCTATCAAGAGAAGAAAATCAAACAAATGGAATGCATAGTGCGAATAGAATCAGGAGGATTTAAAGATGAAAAACTATACAATCACAGTTAACGGCAACGTATATGATGTTACAGTAGAAGAAAACGGAAACGGAGCAGCTGCAGCACCAGTAGCAGCACCAAAGGCAGCTCCGAAAGCAGCATCGAAGGCAGCTCCAAAAGCAGCAGCCGGAGCTGGAAGCATCAAGGTAGAAGCAGGTGCAGCCGGAAAAGTATTTAAGATCGAAGCAAGCGTAGGACAGAAAGTATCCCGCGGTGATGCAGTTCTTATCGTAGAAGCAATGAAGATGGAAATTCCTGTTGTAGCTCCGGAAGACGGAACAGTTGCAAGTATCGATGTAGCAGTAGGTGATGCAGTAGAAGCAGGACAGACACTGGCTACATTGAACTAAGGAGCAACATCCTTTTGAAAAACAGGAGGTTATAACATGGAATATATCACTAACACACTGGGAAACCTCGTGCAGCAGACTGCGTTCCTCAACCTGACTTGGGGTAACTACATTATGATCGCAGTTGCATGTTTTTTCCTTTATCTTGCAATCAAGCATGGGTTTGAACCGCTTCTGCTTGTACCGATTGCATTTGGTATGCTCCTGGTAAATATTTACCCGGATATCATGCTTCATGCAGAAGATTCGGCTAACGGAACGGGCGGACTTTTGTATTACTTCTTCCAGCTGGATGAGTGGTCTATTCTCCCGTCACTTATTTTCATGGGTGTCGGTGCGATGACTGACTTCGGACCGCTCATTGCCAACCCGGCGAGCTTCCTCCTCGGTGCGGCAGCACAGTTTGGTATTTTCGCAGCTTATCTTGGCGCGATGGCTCTTGGTTTCTCTGATAAGGCAGCAGCTGCTATCTCCATCATCGGTGGAGCAGACGGACCGACATCCATCTTCCTTGCAGGTAAGCTCCAGCAGACGGCTCTGATGGGACCGATCGCCGTGGCGGCGTACTCGTACATGTCACTGGTTCCGATCATCCAGCCGCCGATCATGAAGCTTCTCACAACAGAGAAGGAAAGAAAGATTAAAATGGGACAGCTTCGTCCGGTTACACAGCTTGAGAAAATCCTGTTCCCGATCATCGTAACCATCGTTGTATGTATGATTCTTCCGACAACAGCTCCTCTGGTAGGTATGCTGATGCTTGGTAACCTGTTCAAAGAATCCGGTGTTGTAAGACAGCTGACAGAGACCGCATCCAACGCAATGATGTACATCGTAGTTATCCTGCTTGGTACATCTGTAGGTGCTACTACAAGTGCAGAGGCATTCTTAAATGTCAGCACATTGAAGATCGTACTACTTGGTCTGATCGCATTCGCATTCGGTACCGCAGCAGGTGTCCTGTTTGGAAAACTGATGTGCGTAGCCACACATGGCAAGGTAAATCCGCTGATCGGTTCAGCCGGAGTATCTGCCGTACCTATGGCAGCCCGTGTATCTCAGAAAGTAGGAGCGGAAGCAGATCCGACCAACTTCCTTCTGATGCATGCAATGGGACCGAACGTAGCCGGAGTTATCGGAACAGCCGTAGCAGCCGGAACATTTATGGCTATTTTCGGAGTAATGTAGCAACAGGAAGCGATTTGCTTGCTTGCAAGGGCAAATCGCGGTTGCTATCGAAATGTCAGACTGTGCCATCAGGCACAGAAGGAAACCGTCAGGTTTCCTTAGCGCTGCGGGCAGCGCGTATCTGACAGTGAGATAACAATCCTGGAGCTTAATAAACCTTATAATAATTGGAGGAAGATATAATGGCAGCAATTGAAAAGAAACCGATTAAGATTACGGAAACAGTTCTGCGTGATGCGCATCAGTCCCTGATCGCAACAAGACTTACCACAGAACAGATGCTTCCAATCGTAGATAAAATGGACAAAGTCGGATACCATTCCGTAGAGTGCTGGGGCGGAGCTACATTTGATGCATCCCTTCGTTTCCTGCATGAAGATCCATGGTCAAGACTTCGTAAATTCCGTGACGGATTCAAGAACACCAAACTTCAGATGCTCTTCCGTGGACAGAACATCCTTGGATACCGTCCATACGCAGATGATGTAGTAGAATACTTCGTTAAAAAATCTGTTGCAAACGGAATCGATATCATTCGTATTTTTGACTGTCTGAATGACCTTAGAAACCTTCAGACAGCAGTAAAAGCAGCTAACGCTGAGAAAGCAGAAGCACAGATCGCGCTTTCTTACACACTTGGAGATGCTTACACCTTGGATTACTGGGTAGACATCGCAAAGAGAATCGAAGATATGGGTGCAAACTCTATCTGTATCAAAGATATGGCAGGACTTCTTCTTCCGTACAAGGCAACAGAACTTGTCGGAGCATTAAAAGAAGCTGTTGATATCCCGATCCAGCTGCATACACATTACACATCAGGTGTTGCTTCAATGACATACTTAAAAGCAGTTGAAGCCGGTGTAGACGTGATCGATACCGCTATTTCACCGTTCGCACTTGGAACTTCTCAGCCGGCAACAGAAGTTATGGTTGAGACATTCAAGGGAACACCTTATGATACAGGATTTGACCAGAATCTTCTGGCTGAGATCGCTGATTACTTCCGTCCGATCCGTGACGAAGCACTTGACAGCGGACTTCTCAATCCGAAGAACCTTGGTGTTAACATCAAGACTCTTCTGTACCAGGTACCGGGTGGAATGCTTTCTAACCTTACTTCCCAGCTCAAAGAGCAGGGAGCAGAAGACAAGTTCTACGACGTACTTGAAGAAGTACCGAGAGTTCGTAAAGACCTTGGTGAACCACCGCTGGTTACTCCGTCATCACAGATCGTTGGTACACAGGCAGTATTCAATGTCCTGATGGGCGAACGCTACAAGATGGCAACAAAAGAGACGAAAGACATCCTGAGCGGAAAATACGGTGCAACTGTTAAACCGTTCAACCCGGATGTTGTTAAGAAAGTACTTGGAGACAATCCGGAAGTTATCACATGCCGTCCAGCAGATCTGATCCCGGATGAACTCGGAACTCTTGAAAAAGAGATGGAACAGTACAAGGAGCAGGATGAAGACGTACTCAGCTACGCACTCTTCCCGCAGGTAGCTACAGACTTCTTCAAATACCGCGAGGCACAGGAGAAGAAAGTAGATGCTACAATTGCAAAAGACGGAAGTTATCCGGTATAATAACGCCGAACTGACGAAAGCTGTTACAGACAGTATTTTGTGAGCAAAACGTAACCTCAGGAGCCATAAAATTCGAGTTGAATTTTATGGCTCTTTTGCTTATAATAAAAAGGGTTGTGACCTTATTTATAATAGAAGTAAATGATTTTATAAAAAGGCACGTTTCTTATTTGGAGGCAAATTGTGAGCACAAAAAATGAGTTACTGATTAGAATTGATGAGAGATATCCGAAGTTCAGCAAAGGACAGAAGCGGCTTGCGGATTACATCAAAGAAAATTATGATAAAGCAGCCTTCCTGACGGCTGCAAAGATGGGAGAGGCAGTCGGTGTCAGCGAATCAACGGTTGTCCGTTTCGCAACACAGCTTGGATATAAAGGCTATCCCGAATTCCAGAAAGCACTGGGAGAACTGGTGCGTACCAAGCTGAATTCTATCCAGCGTATGGAAGTGACCTACGGACGGATTGACCGGAGCGAGATCCTGGCGACGGTTCTGCAGTCTGATATCGAGAAGATCAAGCAGACATTGGAATCCGTGGACAATCATGCATTTGAGCTGGCGGTGGATACGATCCTTGCGGCAAAAAAGGTTTATGTGATCGGAATCCGAAGCTGTGCACCGCTGGCAAAATTCCTGACTTTCTATCTGAATCTGATCTGTGAGGACGTGGTAGAGGTCGATACCAACAGTTCCAGCGAGATTTTTGAGCAGCTGATCCGGATCGGGGAAGAAGATGTGATCATCGGGATCAGTTTTCCGCGATATTCCATGCGTACTTTAAAAGCACTGGAATTTGCCAGCAATCGGAAAGCAAAGGTAATAACCTTGACCGACAGTGTGAATTCGCCGATGAATCTCTATTCCTCCTGCAATCTGATCGCCAAGAGTGATATGGCATCTATCGTAGATTCTCTGGTTGCACCGCTCAGTGTGATCAATGCACTGGTGGTTGCACTTTGTATGAAGAAGCAGGATGATGTCATCGAGACGCTGGAGACACTGGAGGACATCTGGGACGAATATCAGGTTTATTCCAGAGATGAGCTGGAGCCTGTAGAAGACGAGGTAAGGATCAAATGAGTAAAGTACTGATCGTAGGGGGCGGAGCTGCCGGTATGTTCGCATCGATCTTTGCGGCGAAAAATGGCAATGAAGTCCACGTATTTGAGAAAAATGAAAAACTTGGAAAGAAGCTTTTCATCACGGGAAAAGGCAGATGCAATGTCACCAATGCCTGTGACGTGGATGAACTTTTCCAGAATATGGTATCCAATGAAAAATTCATGTACAGCAGTTTTTACGGATTTACCAACCAGGATGTGATGGATTTCTTTGAAAATGCAGGATTGCGTCTGAAGACAGAGCGTGGCAACCGTGTATTTCCGCAGTCGGATCATTCTTCGGATGTTATCCGCACACTGGAGCTGGAAATGAAGCGAAATGGAGTACACATCCATCTTTATTCCAATGTAGAAAAAGTTGTGGCAGAGGATGGAAGATTTTCCTATCTTGTCATGGCAGATGGAAGCAAAGAAGAAGGGGATGCCTGCATTATCGCAACCGGTGGTGTCAGCTATCAGACAACAGGTTCCACCGGAGATGGCTATCGCTTTGCAGAAGCGATGGGACACAAGATCACCGAACCTGCACCTTCCCTGGTTCCGATGAATGTCAGAGAAGAGTACATTCCGGCACTGATGGGGCTTTCCCTCCGGAATGTCCAGGCAACGGTCTATGACGGAAAGAAAGAGCTGTACAGTGATTTCGGAGAAATGTTATTCACCCACTTTGGAGTAAGCGGACCACTGATCATCAGTGCGAGTGCCTATGTAGGTAAAATCCTGCAGAAAAAGCATGAGTTAAAGCTGGTCATCGACCTGAAGCCGGCACTTTCCGAAGAGCAGCTGGATGCGAGAGTGCTGCGGGAATTTGATGCAAACCATAATAAACAGTTTAAAAATGCAGTTACCGGACTGTTTCCGGCAAAATTACTTCCGGTCATGATCCACTTAAGTGGCATTGATCCGGAGAAGAAGGTCAATGTGATCACAAAAGAAGAGCGGATGAATTTCGTCCATCTGATCAAGCATTTTACTGTGACATTGACCGGGCTTCGAGATTTCAAAGAGGCAATTATTACACGGGGCGGCGTAAAAGTCAAAGAAGTCAATCCGTCTACGATGGAGTCAAAGCTGGTACAGGGACTGTATTTTGCAGGGGAAGTGCTGGATCTGGATGCACTGACCGGTGGATTCAATCTGCAGATCGCATGGTCGACTGCATATGCGGCAGGAAGTAATATCTGGTAGTTTTTGGATTATAGATATCGCACAGCAATCCAGAGATGGCGTAAACAGGAAATGATCCGGATGGAAGGTGAGAAAAGCTGAGGATGAGAATATCAGCGGAAAGCCGGAAAAGGAACCGTCAGATCTGGACAGGAACAGAAAATGTGAGTGAAACAGGGAGGATATAAAATGGGATATAATATCGCAATTGACGGACCGGCAGGTGCCGGAAAGAGCACGATCGCAAAACTGGTTGCAAAGGAACTGGGATTCATCTATGTAGATACCGGGGCAATGTACCGCGGACTTGCCGTACATTTTCTGAAAAAAGGGATCGTACCGGGAGAAGTAGAGAAGATCGAGGCAGCATGCGAGGATGCAAAGGTAGAGCTTGGTTATGAAAATGGTGTGCAGCAAGTCTATTTGAATGGAGAAAACATCACTTCACAGCTTCGTGAGGAAGCGGTTGGAAATATGGCATCCGTAAGCTCGGCAGTACCGGCAGTCCGTGCAAAGCTTCTGGATCTGCAGAGGAATCTTGCAAAAGAAAAAGATGTCGTTATGGATGGAAGAGATATCGGAACCAATGTACTTCCGAATGCGGACGTTAAAGTGTATCTGACTGCAAGTGTAGAATGCCGCGCAATGCGCCGGTTCAAAGAACTGGAAGGAAGAGGAGAAGCCTGTGATTTTGAACAGATCAGGCAGGATATCCAGGAAAGAGACGAGCGCGATATGACAAGAGAGATCGCACCGCTTAAACAGGCTGAAGATGCAACGCTGATCGACAGCTCTGAGATGGGAATTGACGATGTGGTGAAGGCAATTATTGCACTGAAGAAATAAAAATCAAGGATTTTCTACCAACCATCAATATTCGGTGGTTGGTAGTTTTTCGCCTAAAAACAGGTAGAAAAGTAACAAAAGTACCTTTTTGGGTGCTTTTGCTGTGCATTAAAAAGCTGTGGGTTTGTCAAATAAAATAGATAAAAGTAATGGATTTTCTTCGCGATAAAAGTAAAAATGACGAAAAAAGCAATTAAAACGTAATTAGGCGTGAGTAACCATTTACCTTTTATGCAAAATGTGTTATAAATATTAAAAGAGACGTATTACAAATGTAATGATTTAAGAGGGTTGGGTTCACTTATGTACAGAAAGAAAACTTCCAGTTGGCTAAAACACTGGGATTTTATTTTGTTAGATTTAATATTGTTGGAAGTATCTTATTTACTTGCTCAGTGGTTACGTCATGGGACTGCATATTACAGAGAAGCACCGCTTTACCGGAATGTGTTTTTTACGATAGCGGCGATCGATTTGGTTGTGGGACTGATGATGGGAAGTTACAGGGGCATCTTAAGAAGAGGGTACTGGTTGGAGGCTAAGGCAGTCGCAAAGCACGCGATCATCGTGACCGTGTGTGTGATTGTCTATTTGTTTGCAATGAAAGAGTCGAGCAATTACTCACGAGTTGTCACATTTGCATTCCCTATCATATCGATCTGCGTATTATATATTGGAAGGATTTTGTTGAAAAAATGGCTTTCCAAGCACAGAGGTCCTGCATCAGGGAAAAGAGCGATCCTTCTGATCGGTGGAAAAAAGAATTATAGAGAAATTGTGGAGGCATTTACCGGCAATCCCTACAGTGAGTTTCATGTAATGGGGATCGGAATTATTGATGCAAAAGAAAATGAAATTCCAAATTATCATGGATTCCCGGTATTTTGTGGAGAGAGTGCGATTGAAGATTTTGCACAGTTGAACTGGGTGGATGAAGCACTTTTCAGCATTCCGACAGAGCTTGAGCTTCCGAATAAACTGATCGAAAATTTCGGTATCATGGGAATTACCGTACATATCAAGCTGGCAAGAGTTGCGGATGATTCTTCCAACCAGATTGTGGAAAAGCTGGAAGGATATACGGTGCTTTCGATCAGCATCAATATGGTAAGCACCGGTCAGCTGATCTTCAAAAGGACGATGGATATCTGCGGAGGACTGGTTGGAATGCTACTGACAGGTATCATTTTTATCTTTGTAGCACCAATCATTTATGTTAAGTCACCGGGACCGATCTTCTTCAAACAGGTGCGAATCGGAAAAAATGGCAAAAAATTCAACATTTACAAATTCCGAAGCATGTATATGGATGCAGAAGAGCGGAAGAAAGAACTGATGGCACAGAACGATATCAAAGATGGTATGATGTTCAAGATGGATAATGATCCACGTATCATCAAGGGAATCGGAAACTTTATCCGTGATTACTCTCTGGATGAATTCCCGCAGTTCTGGAATGTGCTCAAAGGTGATATGAGCCTTGTGGGAACCAGACCGCCAACAGTGGACGAGTGGGAGAAATACGAGATGCATCATCGCTCCAGACTGGCATTCAAGCCGGGACTTACCGGTATGTGGCAAGTCAGCGGAAGAAGTAATATCACAGACTTTGAAGAAGTCGTAAGACTGGATACCGAGTATATTAAAAAATGGAGTCCGGGGTTGGATATTAAGATTCTGTTTAAGACCGTGGCAGTTGTGCTGGGGAAGGTTGGATCGAAGTAGGAAAAGAAATAGATGTCAAAGAATAGATGACAAGTGCTAAACATGTGGTTTATTCTTTGATGTAAAGTATATTATAGATAAGTTATAAATATACGCCGCATTTTACTGCGGAAATCATGTTTTGTGCAGTAGGTTGTTAATACTGATAACTGCATTTATCTGCGTGGCGTTGAGTAACGGACGGAAATTACTAATATTCTGTCGTGTAGACATCATAAAAAATGAATAAATCATTGTGCAGGTTGCAATAAGAATGATGGGTTTGTTTGTATGATTATTACAAAAAAGATGGAATGGATAAATTTGGAAAAATAGATGTAGAAAAACAGGTCTACTCAATAACATAACACTTTGATGTAGAGGATGGAGAGTGCGGCGTATGAATATGCGCCGGAGAAATGCGGAAAAAGATGCAACTGATTTTATTGAGTGAACCTGTCTGGATAATGATATGTAGGAAAATGGACGAAATATCGAGAAAAGTATTGATTGCTGGGGTAATTGGATACGACAGCATAAGAAAACACTTAGCCGAGTGTGTGATGAACACACGAGGAATTAGAGAGAAATACCATCCATACGGATGTGTACATAGAAAATTAGAGGATATGCCTGATGAGGGCCGGAGGAGTAAATAACATGAAGAATTACAAAATCGCCGTTGCGGGCACTGGCTATGTGGGTTTGTCAATTGCCACATTGCTTTCTCAACACCATCAGGTGACCGCAGTTGATATTGTTCCGGAGAAGGTTGAGATGCTCAACAACCGTAAGTCTCCAATTCAAGATGACTATATTGAGAAGTATCTCGCAGAGAAAGAACTGAATTTGACCGCAACGCTGGACGCTAAGACCGCATACGCCGATGCTGATTTTGTTGTCATTGCGGCCCCTACCAACTACGATAGCCACACCCAGCACTTTGACACATCTGCAGTTGAGGCTGTGATCAAGCTGGTCATGGAATATAACCCGAACGCCATCATGGTCATCAAGTCCACGATCCCTGTGGGCTACACCGCATCCGTGCGTGAGAAGTTCAATAGCAAGAACATCATCTTCAGCCCGGAATTTTTAAGAGAGAGCAAGGCTCTTTATGACAATCTTTATCCTTCTCGTATCATCGTCGGTACTGATCTGAGTGACGAGCGGTTGGTAGAAGCAGCGCACGAGTTTGCTAGTCTGCTGCAGGAAGGCGCTGTCAAGGAGAACATCGACACTCTGTTCATGGGCTTTACTGAGGCAGAGGCTGTTAAGCTGTTCGCCAATACATATCTGGCCCTGCGCGTAGCTTATTTCAATGAACTGGACACCTATGCAGAGAGCAAGGGGCTGAACACCCAGCAGATTATCGACGGGGTATGCCTTGACCCTCGTATTGGCAGTCACTACAACAATCCGTCCTTTGGCTACGGCGGATACTGCCTGCCGAAGGATACCAAGCAGTTGCTGGCTAACTATGCAGATGTACCGGAGAACCTGATCGAGGCTATTGTCGAGAGTAACAGAACTCGTAAAGATTTCATCGCTGATCGTGTTTTGAAGCTGGCTGGCTACTACAGCTACGATGAGGACAACGAATACGATGAGAAGCAGGAAAAGTCTGTGACTATCGGCGTATACCGTCTGACCATGAAGAGTAACAGCGATAATTTTCGCCAGAGTTCTATTCAGGGCGTCATGAAGCGCATCAAGGCCAAGGGAGCTACGGTTGTGATTTATGAGCCGGCACTGAAAGACGGTGAGACTTTCTTTGGCTCTGTCGTTGTAAATAATCTAGTAAAGTTCAAGGAAATAAGCCACGCTATCATTGCAAACCGTTATGACAAGTGCTTGGATGACGTGAAAGAGAAAGTTTACACGAGAGATATTTTCCAGAGAGATTAAGTAATGAAAGGTAGACAGGAGAAAATAAATGATAATTACACAGACCCCGTTTCGCATGTCTTTTTTTGGTGGCGGAACAGATATGGAAAACTTTTTTAAGGAACATGGTGGAGCAGTTCTGTCTACCACATTTGATAAGTATTGCTATGTGAATGTGCGCCATCTGCCGCGTTTCTTTGAGTATTCTACGGAGTTGTCTTATTCCAAGACTGAACGTGTAACCAACATTGCAGACATTCAGCATCCGGCAATTCGTAATGCGATGAAGATGCTGGATATGCATGAAATTCGCCTTACATATGAAGCGGATCTCCCGGCACGTTCCGGCTTAGGTACTTCGAGTTCTTTCGCAGTTGGAATGCTGAATGCCTTTTATGCACTGAAAGGAAAATATGCCGATAAGAAAAAACTGGCAGACGAGGCAATTTATTTGGAACGAAATCTGTGTCAGGAAGCAGGTGGTTGGCAGGATCAGATTGCAGCATCGTTTGGTGGTTTTAATCGCATCAACTTCAACACTGACGGTTATGAAGTTCTCCCTGTGATTATTTCTCCAGAGAGAAAGAAACAGCTTAACCAGAATTTGATGATGTTCTTTACCGGCTTTACTCGCTTTTCTTCCGATGTGCAGAAAGCAAATGCTGCGGGTAAAGTCGATAAAACGGCACAGTTAAAAGAAATGCTGTTGCTTGTGGACGATGCAGAAAAAGTCTTGACGGATAAAGAATGTGATCTGGATGATTTTGGTAGAATGCTGGATCACACGTGGAAGCTGAAGCGTCAGACGGGATCTGCAGTGTCCACAAATAGCATTGATGAACTTTACGCAAAAGGTATCGCTGCGGGTGCTTTGGGTGGGAAGCTCCTTGGTGCCGGCGGCGGTGGATTCCTTGTATTCTATGTGCAGCCGGAAAGGCAGGATGCTGTTTGTTGGGCGATGCGTGACCTGCTCTACATCCCGTTCAAATTTGAGGATGGTGGAACTCGTGTGATTCATTATACACCAGAAGATTATATACCGAAGGACTAAAGATATGAAGGTTGTGATTATGGCAGGCGGGAAGGGAACTCGTATTTCTTCTGTAGCGAGTGATATTCCTAAGCCGATGATAAAAATTGAAGACGTCCCAGTGTTGGAACGAGAAATCGAGTGCCTGAAAAACCAAGGCTTTGATGACATCATCATAACAGTAAGTCACTTGGGAAATATCATCATGGATTACTTTGGTGATGGTTCTGGAAGCTCTCCGGCAACAGGTAAACCGTTTGGCGTACATATTGAGTACTATTTTGAAAAAGAACCACTCGGCAATGCGGGTGCTCTGTTCAAAATTAAGGATAAGCTGACATCAGATTTTCTCCTTCTAAATGCTGATGCAATGTTTGATGTGGATTTCAATCGCTTTGTTGCTTTTCATCAGAAACACGGTGGATTAGTTACGCTCTTTACACATCCGAACAGTCATCCATATGATAGTGGACTAATTATCGCGGATAAAAATGGCGCAGTCAAAAAGTGGTTGGCCAAGGAAGATGAACGGCCAACATATTATAAGAACCGAGTAAATGCAGGTTTACATGTTATCAATCCTGAAGTGTTGGAGCTTGTTGGGATTGATGCCGATTCTGTAGGTAAGATTAGTGCGGATGGTAAGCCGGTGAAAGTCGATTTGGATCGTCAGCTGTTAAAACCACTTGCGGGAACGGGAAAGATGTTCTGCTATGACAGTCCTGAGTATGTTAAAGACATGGGCACTCCAGATCGGTACTATTCCGTATGCAAAGACTGCGAAGAAGGAAGAATTTCGGCAAAAAATCTAAAGCATAAGCAAAAAGCAATCTTCCTTGACAGAGATGGAACAATCAATAAGTATGTTGGGTTCCTTAGAAACATAGATGAGTTCGAGTTGATCAATGGTGTGGCAGAAGCAATCCGTAAAATCAATGAATCCGGCTATCTTGCAATTGTCGTGACAAACCAGCCGGTTATTGCTCGCGGCGAGGTTTCCTTTGAAGAATTGGAAGAAATTCACAATAAGATGGAAACACTTCTTGGAAAAGAAGGTGCATATCTTGATGCGATTTATTACTGCCCGCATCATCCTCATAGGGGATACGAAGGAGAGCGTCCGGAACTAAAGATAGATTGTGACTGCCGTAAACCGAAACCTGGAATGCTGTTCAAAGCAGCAGAAGATTTTAACATTGATTTGTCACAGTCGTGGATGATTGGCGATGGAGAAAACGATGTTAAAGCGGGTATCAATGCTGGATGCAAGACTGTTCTTTTGAGCAACAGTGATGAAAATTATGGACAAACAATGACCGTTAGTTCGATAGCTGAATTTATACATTCCTTGGTGTAAGGAGAAAATATGAATGAATAAATTATGGAGACTTGGAAATCACCTATCCAAAATGGGGGGGTACCACGCAAAATTTCAAGACTTCTCGAATTGATGAATCATCTGATCTGCGCTTGCTCGGTATCTATTGATGCTGAAATTGGTGATAGAACGGTTTTTTATCATAGAGGAATTGGTTGCGTGGTACATCCAAAAGCTGTTATTGGTGAAGATTGTAAAATCTTTCAGAGTGTAACAATCGGAAGCAAATGGTCTAAAGCAAGTTGCTTGGGCGAAGCTCCTCGCATTGGAAATAATGTAATGATTGGTGCGGGTGCTGTAATTTTGGGGAATATCACTATTGGAGATAATTCTATTATCGGTGCAAATGCTGTTGTTAAGCATAGCGTTCCTGAAAATTCACTTGCGGTAGGAGTTCCAGCAACAATTAAGAAGTTGAGAGGAAAGAATGAAAACTGAAATTTATAAACACATTGAAGTGCTTACTAATAGATACCCAGCATTGGGTTCAGTTAAAAAAGAGATTGCAGAAGCATATTTTTTGCTTGTAGAGTCATATAAGAATGGCGGTAAATTGCTGGTTGCCGGAAACGGTGGATCTGCTGCAGATGCAGAACATATTGTTGGAGAATTGATGAAAGGCTTCAAGCTCCCTAGAAAACCAGATGCAGATTTCGCGGATAAACTTGTCAAGGAAAATAAGGAGCTTGGAACTGTTCTGGCAGAAAATTTGCAAGGTGCACTTCCTGCTATTGCGCTAGATGGACATCCGGTATTGTCTACTGCGTACATGAATGATTGTGAACCACTTCTGTGTTTTGCACAGCAGGTAAATGGCTATGGAAAAGCAGGAGATGTGTTTTTAGGCATTTCCACAAGCGGTAACAGTAAGAATGTGCTATATGCTGCAACTACCGCACATGCAAAAGGCATGAAGGTAATTGGTCTTACTGGTGCAAAAAACAGCAAACTAGAGCAGATGAGTGATGTGTGCATTAAAGTTCCGCAGACTGAAACTTATATAATTCAAGAACTTCATCTGCCGGTTTATCACTGTCTGTGCTTGATGCTTGAAGATGAATTTTTTGGGGAGAACTGATGTGATGGAAAAACAGGCACTGCTTAATACTTATATAAATAATGTAACAATGCCAGAAACTATTGCGGCTATCGAGCAAATGATAGAGGCTGATAAAAAATCTTATGTGGTTGCAATTAATGTTGATGTTGTGATGAAAATAGAGGAAGATTCATATCTGAAAAAAGTGGTGGACAATGCAGATATGGTTTTGGTAGATGGAAAGCCGTTGGTTTGGATTTCTAAATTACATGGTAAACCACTGAAGGCAAAAATTTCTGGCTCTGATCTGGTTCCGCTTCTTTGTGAGGTGGCTGCGGAGAAGGGATATAAAATTTTTATTATTGGTGGAAAAGATGGCATCGCAGAGCAGGCAAAAGAAAAACTGGAAAATCGACTTCCAAAAATTAAAATTGTTGGAACCTATGCGCCCCCGTTTGGATTTGAAAAGAACGAAAGTGAACTGGATAAAATCAATCAGATGATTTCAGAGGCTCATCCGGATTTACTGATTGCTTGCTTTGGCTGCCCCAAGCAGGAAAAGTGGATATATGAGAACATCGAAAAATATAATGCTAAAGTATCAGTTTGTGCCGGAGCAACAGTTGATTTCCTTGCAGGTAATGTAAAACGTGCACCTCGCTGGATGAGTGATCATGGCTTGGAATGGTTTTACCGTTTTACACAAGAACCAAAAAGAATGTTCAAGAGATATTTTGTGGATGATACTAAAATTGTAAAATTGATCTTTAAGTATGCAAAAAAAGGAGAAGAATGAATGGAGAGCGAAAACAACATTAAGATTCTTCACTTTTTGCCTCGCTGGGACAATGGAGGTATGGAGCATGCAGCGTTGGATATTATCACCCATTTTGAGGGAACCTGTACTTATGAGATTTGTACGGCATTTCTTGAATCTGAATTTGCAGTTGATGATTTAAAAAAAAGAGGAATAAAATTCACTGCACTCTATCAGAACAGAGAATACAGTTTTAAAGACTGTGTAAAAGGGCTGTACACTTATTTGAAAGAAAATAAATATGATATTGTACATTGCCATGTGAATAATGCGATAGGGTTGATTTTTGCGGCTGTCTCAAAGCGCGCAGGAGTGAAAAGAGTAGTTATCCACACACACAATAATTCTTTTGGAGCAGGAAAGCTGGCACTGAAAAAGCTGCTGAGGATTATATCAATAGGGATGTTTGGGAGCATACCAGATCTTTATTTGGCGTGTTCAGAGGAAGCGGGAAAGTGGACGTTTGGTGCAGGTATAGAAAGAAAGGGAAATTATCATGTAATCTATAATGGAATAGATCAACGGAAGTTCCTTTATAATATAGAGAAACGAAATGAGTTAAGAGCAAACTATGCATTAGATGGAAAATTTGTTATAGGCCATATCGGACACTTTAATTATCAAAAAAATCAGGCTTTTTTGTTGCAGACCATTCAAGATGTGGTTAGAAAGATTCCAAATGTCTGCTACTTCTTTGTGGGAACGGGAGAAACAAAAAGTGATTTTTTGAAGGAAGTGAAGGATAAACATCTTGAATCTTTTGTCACGGTAATTGATGCAGTAAATAATCCACAGGATTATTATTCTATGTTTGATGTTTTCGCATTTCCGTCCCATTTTGAAGGGTTTGGGATTGTAATGATAGAGGCACAGATGAGTGGTCTTTCAGTTGTGTGCTCAGAAAATGTCCCAAGGGAAACAGCGATAACACCGAATGTTGAATATTTACCGATTAATACGAAGGAAAGTGTACAACTTTGGACGAAAGCACTCGTGGATTGCAAAAATAAAATGCAGGAAGCAAATCGTACTAAACCAATACCATGCGCAAAATACGATATAGCAGAGATTTCAAGGAAAATTGAAGGATATTATGAGAATTTGATGGAGAAATAATGATATGAAAGTTGGAATCATTACCTGGTGGAGAAATAATTATGGGTCGATTCTACAGGCACTTGCATTGCAACAAAAATTGAACCAGTATAATGATTTACAGTATGAAATCATTTGCCAATTTGGGAAAAAGTCTACGTCGGTGGACAACGTTTTTGATAAGATAAAAAGTGTTGGATTGGCAGAAACATGCAAGAGAGTTTTTTGGAAAGTTGCATTCAAAGGACTGCGTTTAAGAAATAAAAAAATGCAACAATTTGTGGACGAAAACCTAAAAGTATCAAATCAGCAATATAATGAACACGATATTGCTGATAGTAATAAATACTATGATACTTATATTTGTGGGAGCGATCAGATTTGGAATCCGGATTTAGTTCCAACGGATAGTATGTATTGGCTTCCATTTGTGGAAAAGGGTAAAAATAAAATTGCGTATGCGCCTAGTTTTGGAGCCAGTACTGTCACAGAAAAGCAAAAAGAGCAAATCAAAGCAAATTTAAGCACATTCAAGGCAGTGTCTTGTCGTGAGAACTCTGGAGCAAGAACAATTAACCAAATTATTGGTGAAAAAAAGTGTGAAGCGGTTCTTGACCCAACGATGCTTATTGAAAGAGACTATTGGGATACAATATCTGAAGACAAGATTTACGATGAAAAATATATCTTTGCCTATATGCTAAGAGGAACAGCTGCGCAGAGAAAATATATAGAAAAAATCGCAAGGGAAAGGAACCTGAAAATTGTTTCGATTCCATTTTTGGATTATGAAAAAATTGATCCGTATGATTTAAAATTTGGGGATTATAAACTCTGGGATGCAAATCCGGCAGAATTTATTAGTGCAATTCGACACGCAGAATATGTTTTTTGCGATTCGTTTCATTGTATTGTTTTTAGTATTCTGTACCATCGGCCGTTCTTTGTATTCCCGAAAGTTGGTGCGGATGGAAAAGTGAAAAAAAGCCAGATTAGTCGTATGACGGATTTGTTGGAACTTGCGGAAATAAAGAATCGAATTCTTCTTGATAACGAAGAAGCGGATTTGGATGCTGAGATTGATTGGAACAATTCAGATAAGAGAATTCAAAAAGCGCGATGTGATTCAGAGCGATATTTAGAGCAGGCGCTATTTATGTAAAGAGGAATGAAAGAATGGAGAATGGTGTAAAGACGGTTTGTGCAAAGAATCAATGCGTGGGATGCATGGCTTGCTTTGATATGTGCCCGAAAAGTGCAATTACGATTGTAGATACAAGGCAGGCTTATAATGCTGTAATAGATGAAGAAAAATGTATTCATTGCGGTATTTGTACAAATGTCTGCCAAAATAATAAAGAGACTACATTAAAACACCCAGAAACATGGTATCAGGGATGGATTGAAGATGAAAAATTGCGGAGGAAATCATCTTCTGGTGGCGCTGCAAAAGCAATTTCTAGGCAATTTATTTCGGAGGGCGGCGTGGTTGTCAGTTGCTGCTTTAAAAACGGAGTATTTGGATTTGAATGTGCAGCGAGTTTTGAAGAGCTTGAAAAATTTACAGGATCAAAATATGTAAAGAGCAATCCGAGTGGAACATATAAAAAAGTGCAGGAGCTTTTAAAGGAAAAGAAAAAGGTTTTGTTTATTGGCTTGCCGTGTCAGGTAGGAGCATTGAAAACGGTTATTAAAGAAAACGATAATTTGTATACAGTGGATCTTATTTGCCATGGAACGCCATCTCCAAAACTTCTGTGCGATTACCTTGCACTGCATAACGTGAATTTGGAAGAAGTAAGCAGCATTTCTTTCCGCTATAAGGATGTGTTCGGTCTTGCACAAGATCGAATTCCGCTTTCGCAGCCAGGCTCGTGTGATAATTATTTACTTGCATTCTTGTGTGGGCTGGATTATACAGATAATTGCTATGAATGCAAATATGCAGGAATCAATCGAGGAAGTGACATCACAATTGGTGATTCATGGGGAAGCGACCTAGCTGAAGATGAACAGCGGCGTGGAATTTCGATTATGCTATGCCAGACAGAAAAAGGCGAGCAGTTGCTAAAAAGGTCAGATATGAAACTGTTCCCGGTAAATTTGGAACATGCGGTATCTGTTAACGACCAGTTGAGAGAGCCTTCTTGTAAAACCAAAAAACACGATTTGTTTTTTAAAAAATATCCCGGAAAGAGTTTCAACTATGCGACATTTTGTTGTTTACCATTCAAATGTGTAAAACAGCGGATTAAAGCATTCCTCCTGAAGACAAAAATTCTTCGGGGGGGGGATGAATTATAACATCTCAATCACGAGATAAAAACAAATAAGATGGCGTAGAGGAATTCAAATGAGAGTACTTATTGTAAATACATTTTATTATCCTAATATGCAAGGTGGCGCAGAGCAAAGCGTCAAATTGCTTGCAGAAAATTTTCTGAAGCACGGCAACACAGTGGCTATTTATTGTGCTGATGCAAAGGATGGAAAAAAGACAGTCGAAGAAATCAATGGCGTTACAGTTTATCGCTGCACGACCGGAAAATTTGATCTTTATAAGTATAGCTATAAGAAGAATAGTGTAAGTGCACTCGAAAAGGTGACACAAAAATTGAGGTGCTACTATAATCCGGATTGTGTGAAAGATTTTGAAGAAATCTGTGATCGGTTCAAACCAGATGTTATTCATACAAATACGCTTTATGGAATACCTTGCTCCGTATGGAAAGCGGCCCATAGAAAGGAAATTGCAGTAGTTCATACGATTCGTGATACTGCGATTCTTTCACCTGTACAGCACGGTCACAAAGTAAGCCCGCTTGTGGTGAAGGCACATCAAAAATATATGTGTAGTGTATCGAAATATGTGGATGCGGTAACGGCACCGTCGGAGTATACCCTTCGAACTTCTTTGGCTACGGGGGCATTTGATAAATCAAAGGTCAAGGAATGCGTTTTCAACAGCGTGCAGATCGATTACGATTTGCTTCATCGAATGGTGGAAGAACGGAAAGCCAGAACATCACCGTGTATAAAATTTATGTATGCAGGAAGATTGATTTATCTGAAGGGCATCCGTCAAATGCTAGAGGCGTTTTCAAAAATAGAGGATGAGAACTGTGAACTGCATATTTGCGGAACAGGTGATATGGTTGATTATGTAAAGGAGCAGGCACAAAAAGATTCCAGAATTATCTATCATGGAAAACTGAATAGTGAAGAACTTGCAAAACAGTACAAAGATTGTGATGTTCTCTTGTTCCCGTCAGTATGGCCAGAGCCTTTTGGTCGAGTTTTTATTGAGGGCAATATGTATGGAATGCCGGTGATTGCTGGCGACTGCGGTGGAATTCCCGAAATTCATGCAGTCACACACGGTGGTGATTTGTGTGATTGTGATAAGATAGAAAATCTGACGAAGCGAATGAAGTTGTATTTAAACCGAGATTATATCAATCACTTCTATGAAAGTATTGTAAATAATATTATGGTATTTGACATTGAAAAACAAATAGAGTCTTTCGAGAAAATTTACAATGAAATTGGAATAAAAAAATGAAAATAAGAAAAAGTGTTTTAATAGTAGTCCTGCTGCTTTTTCCAATAATAAAACCTGTAGAAGAGGCAATAGAAATTTTAACGGGATCAAGTTTGGCACAAATGTATATTCGAATTTTGTCAATTTGGGATTATTTGAGTATGGTCATTTGTGGACTTTGGTTATTTATAAAATGGAAATCAGGACAAGTAAAAATAGCCCGATATACTAAAATAATATTGTTGAGTTCCTTGATATTTGTGTTTGCTACATTAAGAGAGTACACGTTTGATTATATATATATATGTAGAATGATAGGAAATTTCCTGCTGATAACATTTCTTGCGAATATCTATTCAGGAAAAAATTTTTATCTATTCCTAAGGGGCTGTTATATTTATTTGACATTTTTATCAATTTTAAATGCAGCTTCTATATATATATATTCGCCGGGGATGTACGCAGAAAATTATTACCTATTCGGATTAGATAATATGGGATTTATTATCGCACTCCATTCGTTTTTTGCCGGAATGGTTTGCGATATAAGAGATATAGGGAAGATTAAGGGGAAGACGATAGTTCTTTATACGCTGATTTTTTTGGCTTATGTATATTGTAAATCTGGAACAGCAATAGCAATGTGTATTGCTACATTGGTGCTTTTGATGTTGTATAGATCTCGGATAATGGAGTTGATCACTTATAAGAAAGTGCTTCTAATATTATCAATCGCATTTATCTCCATTACATTGATACAAAATGTTGGATTATGGGTAAGTGTTTCCAATTTGCTCGGAAAAGGAAACAGCTTCAATGGGCGGACAATTATTTGGGCTGCGATGTTTAGCGTGCTTCCTAAACATTTAATTTCGGGTTTTGGAATTATGCCTGCTGTAACACAGCATTACTTGGGGCTGTATCCATCAGGTGGATGGCTTCGTGGAATAGGACATATGCATAATATTGTCTTTGAATTTCTGTTTAGAGGTGGAATTTTAGGACTGATTGTGTTTGTATTCATGTGGTTAGGTTGCATTCGAAATATGGAATCTAATAAAGGCTGTTTGATTTATAAAATTCTTTGCATACAGCTTTTGTTTTCGATGATGTCATGTATGTTCGAATTTAGAATAGACACATATACATTTTGGATACTTCCCATATGCCTTTATGAAATCGAATCATTAAAAAAATAAAAGGGTTACGCTAATAAACACGACTGTACACAAAGCGATAGCAAAAATTATAGGAGCACAAGTTTTTAATGGATTACTTAAAGAAGATAGAATATAAGATAGCAAAGGAAATTAATAATTTTATTGGAGTAAAGACCTATAAAGCAGTGATGAAAATTAGTCCAGAATATGGACTTCAAAAAAATACGCCACCCATTGTTGTTTCTATGGCAAGTTATGCAGGAAGGTACAATACGATTATTCCAACATTAAAGAGTCTGGTTTGCCAAAGCTATAAACCGGACAGAATAATCATTTGGCTTGACGAAAATAGTGCTGAGAATGAGATAACAACTCAAATGAAGGCTTTTGAAGAATATGGTGTTGAATATAGATATACGACAGATAATCTTAAGCCGCATAAAAAATATTTTTACGCAATGCAAGAGTTTAGGGATTCAATAATTATAACGGTAGATGATGATTTAGTATACTCCAATGATTTGATTGAATCATTAATGACATTACATAAAAAACACCCGGATTGCGTTTGTGCTAGAAGAGTTCATAAAATGGAGTTTGATTCGACAGGAAAGCTGCTACCATATAAAAGATGGGGATATGAATATAGAAAGGAAAAACAGCCTTCTCATCTTTTATGCCCGACTGGTGGGGGCGGTGCATTATATCCTGCGGCGATACTTCCAGAAGAAACGTTTGATATAAAAAAAATAAAGGAGCTTTGTTGGCGTGCAGATGATATGTGGCTGAAATTTATGGAATTAAAAGCAGATATTCCTACAGTGTGGGTTCCGACAAATTATGTAATGCCTTACGAAGTTAAAGGATCACAAGAGGAGGCACTGAATGCTACAAATACGAATCAAGGTGGAAATGATGAGTATATAAAAAATATTTTATCTGCTTATCCGGAAATCAAAGAGAAATTCGGAATCTTACTTAATAGTGAAAGAGAATAATAGTATAAACGGAAGGGTAACAAGAGATGAATAACAAGTTCATTAAACATTTTCTTGTTATTGGAGGGGGAACCTTTATAAGCATGATTATAGGTTTCCTGACTACTCCAATAATAACAAGAATTGTAAATCCGATAGAATATGGACAATATTCAATCTTTACAATGTATTCAAGCATGGCTTTAATGGTGCTATGTTTGGGATTAGATCAAGCCATGGTTCGCTTTTTTTACGAACAGGAAACACTAGAATATCGGCGTGGATTGTTGTTGAAATGCCTAAAATATCCGATTTGTGGAGCATTGATTGTCTCAGCATTGGTAATGTGTTTGTCAATGACTGGATTGATACAATTTGAATTGGGCTCGAAAGCCTTAGTTGTATTGTGTGTATACACTATAGCTCAAATTATTTACAGATTTTCGCAGCTTTTAGTTCGTTTGCAGTACAAAAGTAAATTGTATTCTTTTCTTGGAATTGTACAAAAATCTATTTATGTTATAGTAGCTTTACTCTTGATTTATATAGGTTTCTGGGATAATACATTCTCATTGGAGGTTGCTACTTTTTTTGCAATAATAGTTTGTGTAATTATAAGTATTTGCGCCGAAAAACAATTTTGGAGCTTTAATAAGGTTGAAGAAAAACATTGTTTGATAAGTGAGAAAGAACTAATAAAATATGCTTATCCGTATGTTTTTTCTATGGGCGTAACAACACTCTTTCAGTATGCAGATAAAATGGCTTTAAATATTTATTGCTCATATGAAGAAGTTGGAATTTATTCCTCCACAATGACGCTGGTTCACGTGTTTGCAATAATACAAACTACGTTTAATACACTGTGGGCACCAATGGCAGTTGAGCATTATTCGAAAGACCAAAATGAAAAAACATTTTATCAGAAAGGAAATCAAATTATAACGGTTATTATGTTTTTTATTGGCCTTTCTCTTATTCTTTGCAAAGATGTATTTTCGCTATTATTAGGAGAAAAATATCGTGAAGCGGCATATATATTACCTTTTTTGATTTTCAATCCTATTATGTATACGATATCGGAGACGACGGTAAACGGATTGGTCTTTAAAAAAAAGAGCAATATGCAGGTTTTGGTTTCAGTAGGAGCATGTCTAGTAAATGTAATCGGCAATGCATTGTTGGTTCCTAGATTAGGGTGCCAAGGAGCTGCAATTTCGACTGGAGTATCTTATATTGGCTTCTGGGCATTGCGGACATTCTTGTCAAATAAATATTTTTATGTGGATTTTCATTTGAAGAAATTTGCGGTAATTACGTTGATTACTGTTTTATATGCATTTTATAATACATTTGTAAAGTTTAATATATGTACAGTCCTTGGCTATTTTGGATGCCTGATTGTACTTGTCGTGCTATATTTTGATACTGTTAGATGGAGTCTTAATTATGTGCTTGTAACGGTAAAAAATATATTTGAAAGAAAGCGTAGTTAACAATGGATATAAAAAAGATAATTTCATTACCTAAATCATTATATTATAATATAAGATTATTTGGATGGGGGGGGTAAAACGGATAATCAAAGTTCTTGAGGGTTTGCCGAACTAATTGAGGGTCAGTCGTGAGGGGCTGGTCCTTTTAGAATGCCAGTTTTTGAGGGTTTGGTTTGAGGGTCTGGTTTGAGGGTCTGGTTTGAGGGACAAACTTGAGGGACGAGTTTGAGGGTCTGGAATAATTCCAGGCCCTCTTAAATAATTAGTCAAAATCATATTCGTTGGGATATGGGATATCATTATCTGATAAGATTTTTTGCAGTGTTTGAATATATTTGTATTGACGTTCAATTTCAATCCAGTTGCCATGACATAGTGAGTTTGCTCTTCTAATTCATAACATGTAAGTTCATAATCTGTCCAAAGTGGACAGGAATGATTCTTGCTAAAAGCACAATGGTTTTTCATAAATTCCTCCTAAAAATCATCCTCTTCTAAATATAGAACAGGGTTGTAATTCGTGATACCGTTTAATACAGGGACTGATCTTGTTGCATATAAAAAGCGATTTCTAAAATGCTCGAAGTTGCGGAAACCTCGGCCAAGTCGTTTTAAATCTTTGATTTTTCTGTTAATAGATTCAATAGGTCCATTTGATAATCGGCTATCATAGATTCTTCCATTACCGATTTTTTCAACCATAATAAATGAGTTGATAATGGAAGATTTATATTTCTCTAAGAGAGAAGCGAATTCACGAAATATCTCATGTCTTGATTTCCGGTATGTTTCAATCAATTCCTCCAATTCAATTTGAGCCTGCGAAGGATTACCGCCATTTCTGGCATTGAATTGAAGATAAAGTTCTTTTAGATCTCTGAACTCTTTGAGTTTATAGTCTATGCGAAATAACGCATCTTCATAATCATATGTGTTCATGAGTGCATGGAAATGCGGATCCATACGTGGATCAGTATGATATCGAATATTTGATTGATTACATAGAATAAGCCAACGGTATTTCTGAAGCAGGTAAACTTCATCAGATGGTGGAAGAGATACCGGCACTTGCTGTTCAAGAGACAGTTTTTCCTGGTATTCACGATCACGCTGACGGAACTTCTTTAATAGCTGACGAATATAATTATCAATCATACGAGTAATCCATTGAATGACATGAAATGAATCTACGACAGAAACCGCATTGGGAAAATATTTTTCCACATAAGAAATGTATGGATTATACATATCAGAGATAAGATACTTCACTGCAAAGCGTTCCTCAGTAGGGATTGAAGTGAAGTAAGGCTCGGTTACATTAGAACGCCTGCTTCGTAGTAAATCGATGGGATCACCTGTGTGGAAGTCCTGAATGACAAGTGCGTATTTACAGTGCTCATCCATGTCTAAAAAGACTTCATCAATCGAAATGGCATCTGTGAGAGTTAGCCTGTCTAATTTAACATATCGATTGAAGACATCATGTGCATGAGAATCAGAAACATGAAATTTTTTTGCTATAGAAACAGAAGTTTCTAAGAGATTCCTGTAAGCATCTACGATAAGCATATCTGTAGCATTTGTTGTTCGTCGTTGTCGGTTTACAAACTTAAATGATTCGCTTGTGTCGTATAGGCATTCCGGATTTGTACATCGCCATCGACGCTGTTTCAAGATAAGAACAAGTGAGTAATTATCTTGAAGAATTGGATGATTAATAGTTCTCTTTTTAATGCCACGTGAATACATACGAAACCCGCAAGAAGGGCAAAAATGTGGTACAGGTGGAGTTGAAAGAGTAAGTGTTTTTGTTTGACCTTGAATTTGAATATCGGTGATTTCGATATCTGTATCTTCAAGGTCGAGTAGATTTGTGATACTATTCATGTATCCTCCTTTCTGTTTTGAAGTTTCCGCAAGAACAATCATACAAAAAGAAGGAAAAAAATAAAATAGGATTGATCAGCGATAAGAACTGATTAATCCTATTTTTCATTTCTACATAGGCAGACAAGAGCCAGCCCCTCAAACCAAACCCTCAAACCAGCCCCTCAAACTTGCCCCTCAAGTTTGCCCCTCAATCTAAACCCTCAAAA